>Ga0307380_10000248_pt1 | contig 94054 bp, 70 predicted proteins | sample UN3MG_FD_202239 | JGI IMG/M metagenome (GOLD analysis project Ga0307380, IMG submission 202239) | Soil microbial communities from Risofladan, Vaasa, Finland - UN-3 | ecosystem: Environmental > Terrestrial > Soil > Coastal area > Acid sulfate soil | place: Finland: Risofladan, Vaasa | collected...
TAAAGAATGCGAATACTTATTCGTATTTGTAGTAACAGAAGATAAATCAGTTTTTCCAACAAAAATTAGAGTAAAATTAGTAAGAGAAGGTATAAAACACCTCAAAAATGTTATGGTTCTTGAAGGTGGAGATTATATCATATCTCCAGCAACTTTTCCAAGATATTTCTTAAAAGAATGTGACAATATAGCTCTTGCTCAAGCAAGACTTGATGTAATAATATTTGGTGATTACATTGCTCCTTCGTTAGGTATAACTAGAAGGTACGTTGGTGAAGAACCTTACTGTTTGGTTACAAAAGGATATAATCAAGCTATGTTGGAAATATTAGTTCCTAAAAAAATTGAGCTTAAAATAATCCCAAGGTATGAATTTGAGGGAGAACCAATTAGTGCTTCTAAAGTTCGTGAATTAATAAAAGAAGACAAGATTGAAGAAGTAGCTAAATTCGTTCCGCAAATAACATATAACTTTCTTCTTTCAAAAGAAGCGCAACCTATTATTAACAAAATTAAAGAAAATAATACAAGGCACTAGATTTCTATAATTTTTATTTGTCGTTAGCTAAGAAGTATAGCATTAAAGCAACAGCTAGTAGATCAGCACAACCACCTGGGCTGATATTTTGTTCAATAAATTTTTTATCAAGTTCATGTACTTTTTCCAACCATTCATCAGAATAAGTATTTTCACATAGAACTAATTTATTTGCTTCTTGTTTAACCCAAGTTAGAGCTTCACTTCCATGTCTGGAGAGAATATTTGTATCATCTACACGAGTCATTAAAAAGAGTAAAGCCATAATCATGCACTTTTCTAAAGGAATACCAGATGCAATTGCTTTGTTAATTACTTGATAAGCAGCATCAGCATTTGGAAAACCCTTTTCAGCTTCCCCTCTAATACCTGTAACACCTATATCAAGAAAAATCCATTCACCTGCTGTAACTTTTTGTTCGTTTTTATCTAATACCATAAGTTCTCGTTCTACAATTCCTTTAGTAATTTCTTGAACTACCGAAAGAATTCTTGTTACTTTTAATGATCCGGTTTCTCGTGTAGAAATATAACCAGCAGCAGCAGCTATTATCATCCCACTGAATATTAGTCCTTTTTGAGTATTTACACTATTTGTAGCTAAGAACATTTCTTTTTCTGCAGAAACACCTAGTGAGCGAAGTTTTGGAAGAATCTCAGTCATTTCTCCTCTATGTTCTATCGCAATTTGAGCTGCTAAAGTCATATAATGAGAAATTGTTGCAGTACTTATCATATAAGTTGATATATCCATATCGTGATGCGCACCAGAATTAAATCGATCAACTAATCCTGGTTTTGGAGAACAAATAGCTTCAAGAAGCATTGCTTTAGTAATTTTAGCACCAATATTAAATGCTAATGGTTGAATTATCATTCCTTTCATAAATTTGTTACGAGCAGTGTTATCATATGCTATTCTTTCTGACATTTTATTCATGACCTAATATACAATCATCTTTTAAACGATAATAGCTATATTATATTACTTTAGATTGATAAAATTATTTTATTTTAAAAAAGAAAAGAAAGAATAAATATTTAGAGATTTAAAGTATTGTAGAATAAAATATTATACAAAACATTCTCGAGAGTAAATGACTTGATGAATCTTGGAATTAAAAAAACTAGAAGATATTTTCTTTTAATATTAATTCCAATTATTATTTTATCAACTTCATTTTTTAATTCACAAACAAGACTAAAGTTTGTAATAAAAAACGAAAAAGCGCTACCGGAAAAAATAAATCAAATTTCTGCAAACATCAATAATGTGAAATTTATCGAAAAAGGTTTTTTTGATGATGATTGTGGAGTTGAATTGGAAACTTCTGGAGTAGTTTTGCTAGGTACTATTGCCTATGTTGCTAACGGTGATCAAGGTCTTGAGATATTAGATATTTCTAATCCTCTAAAACCAATTCAACTATCTGCAGCTGAGACTTTTGGTACTGCATTAGATTTAGTCGTTTATTCCAATATCGCTTATGTTGCAAAAAATAATGGCGTAGCAATTTTTGATGTTTCAGATCCTAGAAATCCAATTTTGCTGTCTACAATATATCTTTCTGATACAAAAGAAGTAGCAATAAGATCGAATCTTCTTTATGTTGTCTCTGGAATTAATGGTTTTTATCTTTTTGAAGTCAGTAATCCAGCTGAACCATTGTATGTTAGTAATTGGCGTGGAAGTTTTCATTTAAATGGTATATCTGTAATATCAAAATTCGTTTGCCTTGCTTCAGATGGAGGATTAGAAATCATTGATTTAACCTTTCCTCAAAGACCTTTTAGAGGAAGTTTTTTGAATATTTCTTCGGACATTGCTACTGGTGTAGATTGTGTTGAAATAAATAATCAGAAATTTGCTTTCGTTGCAATTAATTATGATGGTTTAATTATAGTGAATTTCACATTACCCAATCTACCTCAAAAAATTGCTGAATATACTGATTCTCGAATTATTGATGTAGTTTATTATAGTGGTTTTCTCTATTGTTCAACTTTCAATTCAGGATTAGAAATAATTGATATTTCCGATATTAAAAATCCAAGTAAAGAGGGAGACTATGATACTGACGGTAGATGTATTGATGCTTCACCAACAAATAGCAAGACTGCTCTAGCTGATTCAGAAAATGGAATAGTATTTCTAAACACAATTAATAAACAGAATCCAATCAAATATTCCTCATTTTTCGATAAAGGAGAAGCAACAAGGATTGTCATAGAAGGCGATTTAGCTTTTGTTTCTGACCGGACTGGTGGTCTTGAGATTTTCAATCTTTCTAATATTGATAATATTGATAAAATTGCCACTTTTAACAATGGAGAGGAAATTAATGCTGTTGATGTAACAATTAACAATGATATAGCAATTTTATCTGCTTTTGAAAAAGGGATAATGTTTATTGATATTTCTAATCCAAATAATCCTTTATTGTTGAATAGTTACTATAATGGTTTTCATGCGCAAAGAACTGTAGTAAAAGATAATTTAGTCTACGTTGGAACTTTTAATGATACTCTATTAATTTTGGATATTTCAAATATCAATTCAATTTCACTTGTGGGTTCCTATGTTTTCCCAAAAGATGCTTTAGTTGAAGGACTATTGATCGATGGCGATATTCTTTATGTTGGAGCGACAACACTCGGTATTTATAGCTTGAATGTATCAAATCCTGCTTCAATACAAATGATTGATTTTATTGAAGACTCAGGACAAGCTTTTGATTTTACAAAAACAGAAAATTATTTAATAGTAGCAGATGGATCTGCAGGATTGAAAATCTATGATGTTTCTACAAATGAATTAATAGAAATATCTTCTGCTACTGTTTTTGGAGTTTCACGAGAATTAGTACTATATAATGAATTTATATTTGTAGCAGATTCTTCTAAAGGTTTAACTGTTTATAATATTTCAGATAAATATTCCCCTATAGAAGTTGGGAGATATACAACTCATAGAATTAGAGGAATAAAATTTTATGAACAATATATCGTGATAGGAGCTACTTTTAATGGTACTAGGATTTTGTCACTAGATTCTGATGGAGATACATTAACAGATTTTGATGAAATTAATGTCTATGGCACTAATCCTTATAACTACGACACAGATGGTGATTTTGCTTCAGATGGTTTTGAGGTTAAATATGGTTTTAATCCTTTAGATCCAGAAGATGGTTACGAAGACCCAGATTCTGATGAATTAATTAATTCAGGAGAAGATTTTTACAATACAAATCCTTTTAATAATGATACCGATTTGGATGGAATGCCAGATGGTTATGAAGTGACTTATAAGCTGGATCCACTAGTAAATGATGCTGATAACGATAAAGATTTAGATGACCTAACTAATTTTGAAGAGTTTCTTTTAGGTACTAATCCTCGTAAATATGATACTGATGATGATGATTTTTCTGATGGTGTAGAAGTAGCTTATGGCACAGATCCTTTCAATAGTAAAGACAATCCGCTTACTCGTTTTATTAAGAGAGTTGTTTCAGTTTCTGTTATAGGTTCAGCATTATTAGCAGTTTCAATAGTCTTCCTTGTTAGAGAAATAAAGAGAAGAATAAAATGGAATCATGAACGGGAAAAAATGTTACAAGAGGAAGAAGAGGAAATATTAGTTTTTTGAATTTTTCTTTCCTAAATAGAATGCTTTTTAGATGAAGTTATGCCAGAAATTTATAGATTAAAAATTTGTGGTTGAAATATTTTTGTCTAATTTGCATTAAATGAAATGTTTTTATCACAGAAATAGTCTTAAAGAAATATATTAAATAAAGGTTGGCATTCATGTCCGAAGAAGATTATTATTTTGATATACTTAGTGAGGAAGATGAAGAAGAAGAGGATCCCTATAAAAAGAAAGAATATCAATGGGGTTCACAGACACCACCTCCTCCTCCTGAACCTGAGCCTTCACCTTATCAACAAGATTTTTATCAAGATCCCTATCAAGCAAAACCAGCTCAACAAGAATTTTATGGGGACGGATATTATCAAGATTATCAATCACAAAGAGAACCCAGTGGTCCGGGTAAAAGTCAAAAATACTGGTTCTGGGTAGGAGTACTAATTGCAGCAGGATGTTCAGTTGTAATTATGCTTATCTTCAATTTCACAGGAGCTTCTAGACATCCTTTAGTAGGTTATATTGAAATTATACTCCTCTTAATTTGTTGTACTCTTCCAGGACTCTTTGTAAGAAAAGTTGGTAAAGGTATATTAGGTGGATTGATGATTTTTGGAATGCAATTCTTTATTCCATTAATTGTTTTCTATGCTTCAGGTCAAAATCCCGCAGCATTTTTCTCTCCCTACTTTATATTCTTAAATGCTTTAGGATTATTAAAAATGGGCTTAAATGATGTTTTTGGTTTTACTTTCTTGCAAATCCCACCAGAAATACAAGCTTACTATGATCAATATGCAGGTTATGCTGCATTTGTTTGGGTATTTGATTTACTCATTATGTTTGGAATCATGATATCTGTTGTTATTGCTAGTTCTTGGTTGTTTTCCAACCTCTTCACTGAAAAAGCAAAGAATTTCTGGACATGGTTCTTATTACCAGGACAAGCAATTGTAATAATTTTCAATTTAGTAGTAATACCATATGCTTTGCTTTGTATGTCGAGTACTGTTCAAATTGGTGGTTCTCTTGCTGCAGGTGGAGCAAATATTGCTGAAATAGCAATGCCATTTATTGATGGAAATACTTCTTTAGAAAACCTTGACACTCAAGCAATTTTAGCACGATTGGATCAAGCTGATATGTGGTTTGAATTAGCAAAAGGTAATTATGAAGGATTAAGTAATCTACAATTCTTTGCACTACTAAAAGCTGCTTCGATGCAATATGGTTTTGTTATAGACATCTTTGATAGTACTATATCAGCAGGATTCGAACTTCTTCAAGCACTACAACCATTAGGTTATGGATTTTTCATTAATTCTAATGATACTGATTCAGAAGTAGATGGATTATACTACCAATTGAATGAATTTATGGAAGTTTATGATACATTTGGTTCTATGTTTAATTCTACTGGTGGTAAACCTACTGAAACACAACTTGCAGAAAGTGAAGCACTAGTTGAAGGTATAATCACTGACATAGATTACTTATTAGAATATTATTTTGATGAAGTTTTTGATCATATAATAGCTGCAAAAGATGAATTAATGACAATCAATCCTGATGATTTGCGTAATGTTGGAGGAAACCAACAGGTTCAAGATGTTCTAAATCAGGTTGCTGATCAACTTGATAATATTATGAATATCACTGAAGAATATAGTATACTTGTTCCTCTAATATTAGATTTAATTGACGAAAGTCCTCATCTTTTACGAGCAATGGTTAAAATGCTTATAGGGAATGTTCGACTAGTACTTGGATATCAATTCGACCAATGTCGTACTTATCTAACAAACGCTTCTGCAGAGCTTGATGTAGTTATGAGCATCTTTACTCCTGCAAGAAGAGCTGAATACGTTAATTCTCCAACAGCGCTAGGATTCTTTGATTTTGCTAATGATACTTTGAATCTATTGAAACCAATTATTGCTGAAGAAGGATACTTAGCAGGTACTATAGGCAATTTAGTCACAAGCCTTGATGCTTTAGTAGATCCTGCTGATCCCAATTCAACAGATTTAATGACAGTTGATTATAATCAAGTTTTTACAAATATGAGCTATGCAATAAGTAACAGTACTGCTTCAGTAAATGAAGGAACAAAAGCAAGAATTATGTTGGATTCCATGGGCGATAAAATTAACAACTCAGCCTACTCAATAATGAATGAACCTGCAAATACACTTGTATCTGCTATAGACAGTGCTTTCCAACCTAGACAATTTGCTTTAGTCATTGATTATATGGCGAGAGGAGTAAATTCTACTTATGCTTCAATCTATTACATTAAAGAAGATGACCGTATAAATACATTAGTTGAATTAGATAATGCTGAATTTGAATTAAATAATGGAATAGCCGTTTGTGATGCTAATCCAGGTACACCAGTTGCCGCATTCAAAGGATTCCTTGAAGCATATAAAAATGCAGTTGTAGATATTCGTAATACTATCAATGCTGCAGCTGACCCAATAAATAACAGTACAACTTTGAATTTAATTGTAAATATTTTAGCAACTCTCTCTACAACAGTTCATGCAATTGTGGATGAAGGATTACCTCCATAAAAGAGGAATAATCCTTTTTTTCTCTTTATTTTTATCATTAATATTCGATTCTAAAACTACTGAAATTTTCTTTTTTATCCGACCAATTTATATTTAGATCCGTAACGTTAGAACCAGGCGAGCCTTTTTGTCGCAACCACTTAATTAATTCATATAATTTTTCTTTTTCTCCTTCCGCAACTATTTTCACATCACCATTTGGTAAATTTTGCACATAACCAGTAAGGCTTAGGGAAAGTGCTTTTCTTTTTGTATAAGCTCTAAAAGAAACACCCTGCACTAATCCTTTGACAATTATATAAACTAAAATGCTTGTTGTGTGATCCTTTATCATTATTCTCCTGTAAATTTCTACCTAGAACAGTTTAAAATTTTCCATGAGAATTGCCTCAATTGTAATTCTTTTTAAATAAAAAGGAATTGGATTGTTTAAGGAAATAGTATTGAAGTGGAGTCAGTTTTTTGACCGCAAAAAGAGGAGTATGTCTAATACGGTTTGATGACCAATTCGGTCCAGGTTGTTTATATTCAGAAGGATTAGACAATACATTTGCTGAAAAAGTCTCAATGAAATCACATCTTAGTACTCTCTCTTTAACAAGTGGTTCAGAAATTCAGAAAGAGGACTTTGTTGAGTCAGTTATACCTTTCTTAGATGAAGGATATGTTGCATATTCTACTTTTTTCTTTGTAAATGATAAATCAGCAAGAGGAGGAAGAAGAGTTATAGGAATTGTAGCATTAGTAGATCGTTCAGAGCAAATGTCTCTTTATAAATCAATTCCTGAAATATCTGCTTCTGTAAGGAAAATTGCACAAGAAATTTTCAGAGAAGGGGATCCTAAAGGCAATTTATCAGATGAAGTAAAAGAGAGATTAAATGAACTACTAAAAATTGAAACCTTACCTAATGCGTTAATTGATCAAACGCAATCAACTAATTTAGTAAAAGAAAGAGTTGAAAAACAACAATTACAATTAAAAAAAGAACAACAATTATTTCAAATAAATATTAATGAAAAAGAACCTAAATTAATACAACTTGGTGGATTTGAATTTTTACTCAACAGAATTTCTGAGTATATGGATAGAGTAATTCATGCTTTGTTAAAAAATGAAAGAATATTAATTGTAGGAAAAGAAGAAGAAATTATCGCTGTTCTATCGACTCTGAAAGAATTTTTACCTCATAAAAAAATTTACAGTAACTTATGGACTATTCCTTTGTTAGATGCAGAAGCTCTTTTTTCTCAGTCAGCAAATCAAACAATCTTGCATGTTTTAGCTATACGTGATGATGTTTTTTATGACATAATTGGAATTGATAAGATTGAATATAGTGAAGAGTTATTATCTCAAAGTATTGATGAGAAAATGGCTCAATTAAAGAATTTACCAATCAAAAGCAAAATTGTTATTGATTTTAATAGAGGTAAAGTTTTTGGTGGAGTACATAACCGATTTTGTGAAAAGTTAGTTGAGTCGATTAGTGGATGCAATAATGAAAAATCTAAGAAACTTATAGAGCAGCAAATTAAATATCTTTTAGATAGAGTTAATCAAATTACTGAAATTTTTCTTTTAAATGACAAACCTGATATTAATAGAGTTACTCAATTTCTTTCAAATGCTTCTGATGGAGAAGTATCATTGATAATAAGCATAATTGAGGATACTAATCAGCAATTACTTGAGAAAATAATTTCGTTCTTTTCTCTACATCGACTTTCTTTAGAAGTTTTGTTCTAACATTTTAGGAAATAACTAATTCATCAATTAAAGTTAGAATGTCTTTTATTGAAATTGGTTTCACTAAATAAGAAATAGCTCCTTTTTTTAAAGCTTCATTTCTTGCACTTTCATCTGCACTAACAAAAACAATTTTTATTTCACTACTTATCTCTAAAATTTCTTTTAAAGCTGTTAAGCCATCTTTGTTTGGCATTCTATGATCCATTATAATTAAATCTGGATAGGTATTATTAGGATTTAGAAAATAATCTATCGCTTCTTGTCCATCTGAAGCAGTATATATTACTGAGTATCCTTTTAGATTAAAGATTTCTTTCAAAATTTCTTGAATAACAATCATATCTTCAACGATCATTATTTTAATCATTAGACATCCCAGTTTTTCCTTTTTTTCTGTAAAAAAGATAGACAATATTTACAATAATATATTCTATATATTAATTTTATAGACAAAAAATATGAAAATTGAAAAGAGATGGGAAAAAGAAGGGGGGAATCCTGAGATGCCCATCTCTTGTTTTTCTTTAGCCAGGGGAATTGTGCTAAAGCATATTGAGTTGCTTAGTTTTAGTGCATATTGAGTTGAAATGTGACTGAGATTTTCAGAAGCGATCTCGAAATCACATGCAGGTGTTGTAAAGAGGTCTCTCAATTGTGAAAAATTCAATTGAGTATCTAACTTACATTTTATTTAAAATAATAAAAGTCTTTTAGAGAAAATATACATTCATTCTAGTAAAATTCTCCGCAGATTTTCTGTTTTAAAATAAAAAAAGGAAAAAGATAAGCAGTTAAGTCTCTAATTTTCTCTTTGTATATTCGAGCAAACCGCCTACTTTGAAAATGTTTAAAGCTTCTCCTTCTAATGGAGGAAATTTGAAAATTTTATCTGCAATCTCAACTAATCCAGTTACTAAATCAACAGATATTTCATTATCTTTTAATTGTTCTTTATTTTCAAAAATATACTTTGCTGCTTCTGGACATTGGATTAAAGGAAAAGCAATATTGATTGCATTTCTATAATATATTCTAGCAAAAGAAATTCCAACTACTGCAGCAACACCTGCTGCTTTTAAACAAACAACAGCTTGTTCTCGAGACGATCCAGCACCGAAATTTTGTCCTGCTATAATGATATCCCCTTTTTTTACTTCTTTGACAAATGATGGAAGATAATCCTCTAAAGCATGTTCCGCCATTTGCTCAGGAGTTAAAGGATCATACGTATATTTACCTGGGAATATTTGATCTGTGTTGATGTTTTTATCAGGAAAAATCCACATTCTACCTTTAAATTTCATGAAAATACCTCCTTAGGTGGTTCAACTATTTTACCTGCAATAACTGATGCTGCAACCGTTGCAGGACTTCCTAGATAGATACTAGTATCAGTTTTACAACCCATTCTACCTTTGAAATTTCTATTTGCGGATGAAATTGCTGTTTCACCTGGTGCTAAACAACCACCATATGCCCCTAAACATGGGCCACAAGCAGGAACAGCTAGTTCTCCTCCAGCTTCAACTAAGGTTTGAATAACACCTGTTTTCATTCCTTCAATAAGGATTTCTTGTGAAGCAGGATAAACAAGTAATCGTACACCTTCTTTCACTTTCTTTCCTTTCAAAATTTTTGCTGCTGCTGTTAAATCATCTAATCTACCATTTGTACATGTTCCTAATAATCCAACATCAACCTCAATATCAGACAATTCTGATATTGGTGAAACATTATCAACATTATGAGGTTTTGAAACGACAGGTGAAATTTCTTCAAGATTATAGGTATGCTCTTGATAATAATTGGCGTCTTTATCAGGTTGTATTTTCTTATAAGGTTCAGCTATTCTACTTTTTAGATAGGCATCTGTTATTTCATCTGCAGGAAACATTCCAGCTTTACCATCCATTTCAGCAACCATATTACACATTGTTAGTCGTTCACTTATAGAGAGATTCTTAACAGCATTCCCTAGGAATTCTACTGATTTGTAACTTGCTCCATCAGAATGCAAATCACCAATAATATGTAAAATAATATCTTTTGCAAAGACATTCTTGTTTAGTTTTCCATCTAAATTAATCTTAATAGACTCTGGAATTCTTAACCAAGTTTTTCCAATTGCCCAAATACTAGCAGCTTCGGTTCTTCCAATTGGAATTCCTGCTGCTCCCAAAGCTCCATGTGATGTTGTATGAGAATCCGATCCTAATATAACCACTCCTGGAATTACATGACCTTCTTGTGGCAATAATTGATGACAAATACCAATACCACAATCATAAAAGTGTTTTATTCCTTGCTCTTTTACAAATTCTCTTATTAATTTATGATTCAGAGCCTTATTTTCATCTGGAGGTGGAACTGCATGATCTAGTGCGATGAAAATTTTCTCTGGATTCCAGACTTTTTTAGCTCCAATTGATTTAAATTTCTTGAGAATTTCTGCAGAGTTATCGTGAGTTAAGATTCTATGAGGTTCTACAAAAATAATCGAACCTTCTTCTGGATTTTCTTTCCCAGTCACATTAGCAATTATTTTTTGAAACAGTGTTTGTCCCAAGTATCACACTTCCATTTTTTTCCATTCAAATTCTTTCTCATTAGTTAATTGTTCATAAATTTATTGTTTAGCTTTTCAATTAAGTCTTTTTTTCCTAGCAAGTATTTTTTCATATTCTATTTACATAGTTTTAAATATGTTGGAGTATGTATAATTAATGTAAATATATGTAAAATTATACTTTGACTGATTTAATAAATTCGAGGTGAAAAATATGGCACAAATTCTTCATATAAAAGATAACAAAATAGTAAGTCAAATACAAGAAATAACTCAAATGGAATCAAATTTACAAAATGCTATCGATGATTTAATCCTCGAAAGTGAATTAGAATCAGCTCTTGTCTCTCAACATGTTTCGATGATTGTAACACAATTGGCTATGGCTGCTGCTAACTTGAGAATTAAAAAGCAACAAAAAGTAAGGCAAGTCATTTGAGATTTTTATTTTTTTATTATTAATTAATTTCTCTTCAAATTTTCTCATCTTAAGGAAATATAGGTCTTATCTTCAATAAATGTAATTTGAGCTTCAATTTCTTGTTTATTTATTAAATCAAAAATTATCTGAACAATTCTATATTCGTTATCTCCATAAAAAGAACTAAGAACTTCAAGTGGTAAAATTGAAACATTTGACAATAAATCTTTTAATCCTGTTTTTATCATCTTAGCTATAATGCGATTTGTAAAATAAATCCCTAATTTTAGATCAAAAATTTCATTTAATTTCTTTAAATTACCATCAGTAAAATTCTCAAGAATATTGTTTACTGATTCTATAAACGTACTATCGTATGATTCTTGTATAAATTTGTTAACTGAAATTTGTGTTTGCCAAATATTTGGATCAAATTCTTGTATTAATGTATAAGCAATTATTATTGCATTATAATCTCGTAATAAAGTTGCATATTCTTTCGCATCAAGAGAATTTTTTATCATTTCTACAAGATAAGTTTTCACAAGAATTGCCTGAACATGAAAATTATTAGCAAAAATTTTCAAATTAATATTATGAATTCTATTAATAGTGATATTTTTACAATATTTTCTTTTTATTAATAAATCAATGAAAAAATTTGAGAGATTATAGCTTAGTAGTTCATCATTTTGAGTTGTAGCTATTTTATTTAGACTATTGGTTAATTTCTGTTCTATATGTTTACTAGGTTCATTATATGTTGCTTTTAAAACCTCCTGGAAAATAGGGGCTATCTCTTTTATAGTTCTAGATTTACTAATTATTCTTTCAAATATTTCAGCTGTTAAAGCTCTTGTATCAGTATCTGTTGTGATTTGAAATAAATTTGAAAGAACTATTTCACTGAAATTACGTGAATTGAAAAATGAATCAACAAAATTATCAATAAGAGCTAAGCGATTATCTGGATTTTTTTCTTCTATTATAGTAGAAAATTCATGATTAAAATCTAGTAATTTCTTTTGACTTGATTTCTTAGCTGTAGTACCAATTTTTATATTAGTTTGCTTTTTTTCAGATTTCTCAGAAGTATTTTGAATGTTCTTTTTCGCATTTTTATCTTCAACATTTTTCATCTGATTTTTATCATTATCATTTTTATGTAATTTAGCTTCCGATTCGCTTGATTCATCTTCTATTTTCATATCTTCAATTTGAGTGGTAATTAAATCATTTTCTTTGGGGATTTCAAAGGTTATTAGATCTTCAGAAGAAATTTCTTTTATTTCAAATGATCTTTTTAAAAGAATAACTTCACCAATTTTATTTATCATATTTATAGGAATAGTCTCATCTACAATAAAATCACTATTAAATTCTGTTTTTATAGAAATTCTCATTCTCAATTTCTTTTTATCATCTTCAAAAACCTCTACACATTTAGCAATAATATCTCCATTGGGATCAACAATAGATTTCCCTACAAGATTCTCTTCTGAGATTTCTTCTTCTTTAGGTGTTCTTGAACGAATCATCACAAACCACATACAGTTTAACAAGTTATTTTAGAAGTAATTTTTTCTTTTTTAATTTATTGAATAGAGAATTTTCTTTAAAAAATTAATAATTTAATCATAAAATCGATTTTTTTCTTGAATATTTATATATCATAATTTCAAACAATTGATTAAGATGTTGGAATTATCACCTTATCTTATAGTGGCTATTTTCAATTTAATCAAAAATAATAGAGGAATTTCCGAAGAGGAGATTATTGAACAACTTACTAAAAAAACTGGAATTGATAATGAAAAAATAAAAAATTCTATTTTAAAATCTATTACTTTTCTAATTGAATCAAAACTTATAAGCGATTTACCCGGGGAAAATAAACGCTTTAAGAAAGCTGATAGAGCACAACTTTCTATTTCTGAATCCATCTCAAATGGTTTTACCCGCAAAGCAAAGGAAATTGCTAGACGTACAATTTCAACAATATCTGGAGATAAGATTAGACTAGCTTTAATAGGTAAAAAAGTCTCTGATTGTATTCTACCAGACAATCCTCTCTCTATTATCTGTCACTCACCAATTGGGAAACAAGAATATAAATTTGAGCTTCGTGAATTAGATACAAGTAAAGAAATTGGTGAATTGATTAGTAGACAAGATAAATTACCTGATTTTCAAATTGTCTATAATGCACCTATTATTGAATCTCTTGATTTAAAATTTGAATTTCCAAATAATAAACTTATATCAGCATCTGATGCAAGCAGATATACAATTCCTGTTCAAAGTCCAATCGCTACAAATGATCTTACAAAATCAAGGCAACTACTATTTACTGTAGCTGCTTCCTGTAGATGGGTTGGACGATTTTCTCCAGAAGGACCAAAAGGAGAATTTGAAAGTATACCTGATTTAGTTGATATAGATGATTCATATGGATATGGCGCAATTGAGGAAGTAACAACTCTGAATCAAAGTGATTTTGTAGCTGATCAGAATTTTGCTCAAGCATACTTCCAAATGGAACGAATGCATAATGAAATTGATTTAATAGGTTTTGAGGAAAATCCAACAAATTATCATATACGTGATGGTCCAATAGTACCACACAGTTATCGTGATCCAATGTTTTATGAAGCTTTAACACAAGCAAAGCAACTAGTGGATATTGCTCTTCACAAGAATATTTTTTATTTTGGATTTGTGAAATATTCAGCTGATAAAGCATTAACTTCTCTAATCAATGGTGTTGTATTTAACAACATACTCAAAGGTTCTGTTCCTGAAAATTTCTGGTCTGATTTTGGATTATTGAGTCAAATACTTGAAGATAAAGATGTAACTGTTCCTATTATTAGATTAGATAGAGGATATGATGATCAAAAAAGAAAATGTTTAATCCCTTATATGAGCTTTTATTTAAAAATATTTGACTGGGTATCAAGAATTGACATACCTTGGGTCTTATGTCGACATGATCCAATTGGTTCTAGAAATCAAATTGCTCAACTTGTTTATAGTCTTTCATCTATTGAATATGCAAAACCTGGGGCGCCACAAATTGTTCCTTTTCCAATAGCAATGGTGGATGAGATGGCAAAAATAGTAGCACGAAATTTCATAGATATCTCAATAAAACAATTTTATCAAGAATTGGGAAATCTTATTGATAATGAAAAATGAAATTTTGAGATGATTATTTTAAGATGCTAATATCCATGCCAAACCAAGGAGTAGAAAAATAATTCCAGGAATGATAATGGAAACTAACATTATGAAGAATCTCTTATCTTCTTCATTTTTAAAAAGATAGTATTTTTCTAAATCTAAGTAGTAATTGTCTTCTCTATTTTCTATTGGAATTATTAATTCCTTTTGAATCATAAAATTAATCCTGGACTCATATAAACTAAGATCTAATCCAAGTTGTTTTAATGTACAAGGGTTTTGTGGATTAATTGCATCTACGAAAATAAAAGCATCAATTATGTGTTTCCTTTTCGGTTTTGATTCTTTATTTTTGTTTGTAGACTCTTTAGACATGGTTATCTGCTTCCAAGATTTTCTAAAGCTTAATACTATAAGGTAATTATGGATATAGAAAAACTTTATCCCAATTTAAAAAATTAGACAAAAAAAGAAAAGGCTATTACATTTAGCTTTTCTTTTTGAAACATTTATTGAATTCTTGAGCGATGTTTTGATTTTCAGCTATAAAAGCAAAGAACATATATGTATCAATAACGAATTTTGTTCCTCTCACATCATTTGAGGCGATTAATTCAACAATATCGGAATTTTCAATTTCATTAATTCGCTGAACATCATTTCTTTTGGATTGTATGAAATCATCATACAATTTTTTAAAACAATCTCTATCAAAATCTGTATAATCCAGAATTTGACATAACAATTTACCAATCAATTCAAAATAAGTTTCTCTTATCTCTTTTTTAATATCTATTGCAATATAGAATACTTTTGCAGTTCTAGAATAAAGTGTTAAAGTTTTAATTTGGCTTTCAGAAAAGGTTATTATTCTCTTTCCTGTCTCCATAACCAAATCAGCTTTTTTGAGCTTATTCAAATAACCATAAATAGTCTTATCTGATTTTTCAGCTTGGACTTCTATAAATGAATTTTTAATGTCTTCAAAGGTCATTGGACCTTCTAACAAGAAACTAAGAAGTAATTGACAATTCTTATCGTCTTGTAGACATTTTGCACTCTCAAGATCATAAATGGTTTTGAGTAATCTTTCTCGATTAATAATGACATCTTGTGTTTTCATATTCATTGCCCATTTAATAACAGAAAAAGAAGTCTTTTAATTTTTTCTTATAATATATTAAAAACAACTGGTTTAAAACCATTTGATAATAAAATAATTAGAAACAATCCAAAATTTGATTTATAATTTCCGGTTTTTCGATTAATAATAAAATCCAAGAAGCAATATCTAATATTGGAAATAATTCTGCAATATCCATTGTTTGAATTAAAGATATAATTTCACTATTGTCAGTATCTTGGAAATAACTTGCAATTAATTCTTGTTTAGAATATACTAAATTATCAATTTTATTTTGTAAACAATTTAGATCAGCATTTCCCTTTTGTCCCAATTTCTCTTTCAGGATTAAAGAAGTTATTTTCAAAGATTTTTTCTTTAGATTTGGATCACGATCAGCTTTATTAAATGGTGTGAAAATTACTTTTGCAATACGCGCAAAAAGTGTTTGTGTTTTAATTTGATTATCCTTATCAGTATAAATTCTTTTACCTGCTTCAATTACTAAACCAGCTTTCTTCAGTTTATTCAAATAGCGATAAATAGTTTTATCAGATTTTTCATTTCCAGATTGTTTAAAAGCGATTTTTAATTCTTCAACTGTAAGAGGTCCTTGGAATAGATAATGTAGCAAATACCTGTGATTATCATCTTCCAACGCTTCCTCAATCATCTTACCAGTCATTACTTGTACTAGTTTTTGTTGGTTAGTAATAATATCTTGAAAGGACATGATTTTCTCTCTTCTTTGATACTGAATGTTACATTTTTTTAAGTATTCATTCTCTTTATAATTCTTCTCTTTTATAAAATTAAATGTTTCTCTTATTTTACCTTAATATTTTGAATAAATTCCTTCAAAGTTTGGTCTTCATCTTTAAAAAGAATTAACCAACTAAGAGTATCAAGAAGATTTAATATCCGAGTCCAATCAACGATCCCTGAAATTTCGTTGAGTTCTTTACGATTTCCTGCAAGCAGATTCTCAATTATCTCACACTTTTTTCTGTTAATTATAAAGAAAAATTTACTAAGTTCTTCTGTAGTCAATGTATTCTTTATATCAAATTTTTTCATTAAAAGATCTTTAATAAAATTCAAATCTTTTTCAGATTCTGGATTTAATTCCGAATTGGAATATCCTATCGAAAAAATACTTGCAGAACGAGTAAATAATGTTTGATTAAGAATTTGTTGATTCTTTCCTTCTAAAATTCTTTTACCTGCTTCAATAACTAGACCTGATTTCTTTAATATTGCTAAATACCGGTAAATTGTCTTATGTGATTTAGTTTTATCAATTTCATGATATGCTTTAGCAATTTCTTCAATAGTACATGGCTTATAAAGAATCTGTAACATAATTTGTAAATTTTTATCTGTTAGAAGCTTAGTAGTAGATTCATCATTTATCGATTGTAATAGCTTCATTTTGTTAAGTATTATATCATGCATATATCTTACTACTCCAATGTCATTTCTTTTGTTTTTTATGTCCTGTATTTCTTTGCCAAATGAATCTCTGTATAATATTTTCTTCTTATTATTATGATATTTAAAATCTTGGATTAATAAGAATATTTATAACCTAGTAACTAGAATATACTCTCAGTTTGTTGAGAATACTAAAAGGTGCTAACCAAAAAACTGAGGGAATAATCACTTGTTCCTTGAGAGATTTGTTCGACAAACCTAATTGATCACTAGAGAACTAGTCCCGAACTAAACTTATGCTTAATCACCATAAACTCGGTATATCCTTCTGAATCGCTAGTTCTCTAGTGTGACTCCTTCTATTTCTGATTTTGTTGAGTTCATAATTTTCTTAATTATAAACTATTTTGGTTTACATATGTAATCTCATAAGGTTGATAACATTTATAACCAGTAAAAACGATATAATTCTCAACATTTTGAGAATACTAAACTCAAAAAATTGAGAATTAATAACTTTATTGACGAAAAAATGATCTGGTGAAAAGCGTGAATATAAAAAAACTAAAAATAGTATGTATTGTGGCTACTTTCATAGCACTTTTTTCACTAAGTGCTTTTGCTATTCAACCACAAAGAGTACAATCAATTGAACCTTTCTTCACTCTTGTAGCAAAAACAGGTGATTCAGTAGGTGCTGATTACTTGAATTTTGTAAGTCAACATTTGGGAAGAATTGGTATTAATGTAGATGTACAAGTTCTTGATTTTCCAACTTTTATTGCTGAACTTGTTGCATTTAGAGATTTTGACCTTTTCTGCGTAGGATTTACTGGAGGAGGAGTTGATCCAGATTGGTCTGGAGTATATGATGAAAATGGTTCATTGAATGCTTTTGGATATCATACAAGTTATGATTATAATGAAACTTTAAGCACTGGGCAAAATGAATGGTATATTAAAGAAGGTAACTTAATTATGCCATCGGATAGTGAAGAACGAGTTAATCACTACTGGGCTTGGGAACAATATTTAATGGATAAAGTATGTCTAATGAAACCTCTATTCTCACCACGAGCTTATGTTGCTCAATGGGCAAACCTTATTGGCTATAATTATTCCGATGGAATAAAAGATAGCTGGGGAAAAATGTACTGGGATGGTTCGCACCAAGGTCAAGCTTCCACAGATGATTTAGTTACAAGCGATGTTGCTTGGTCAGACTTCAATCCATTATACTCAGATGATGCTGCTTCACATAATATTTATGGCATGACTCTTGATGAATTAATTGTTTATGATTCAGAATTAAGAACATGGCCACATCTAGCAACAGACTGGTATCACATTAATGAGACTCATTTACGTATTGAACTACGAGAAGACGTAAAATGGCAAAACGATCCAGATGGATTATTTACTAACGAATATTTTGATTCTGAAGATGTTTACTTTACTTATTATGCTTGGAAATATCTCTCAAATGATCAACAACTTTTCGATTGGATAGATGATATGAAAATAGTTGATGATTATACGTTTGATTTGTTTATTGATGGAGATCCTACTACTCCAGAAAATGATCCATATGCACCTTATATTGCTTCTCTAAATACATACATGTTACCCGAACATTATTTAAACCAAACTCAAACATCTGATGGCGTTACACCTGATGTTACACACTCCTCGTGGAATAAATTTTCTACAAACGTTTTTGGTACGGGAATTTTAGAATTAAGTTCATTTGTTGAAGGTGTTGAAACTATTTTGGAAGTATTCGATGATGCATGGATAAAGAACCCAGCACTTGCTTCTGATCCTGATTTAGATTGGGAAAATAGATTTGGTACTGAATGGCAACTAACTACTTGGAGACAAAGAATTATACCTGATGTTCAAACATCTTTATTGGAATTTGAAGCTGGGAAAACAGACATAGAAGGTTGTACAACACAACCACAAAAACGAGATGAATATACAGCTAGTGAAGACTTTTTGGTTCAAGATGATACACGATACTTCTTCAGTTTTATTGGTTATAATATGCGAGAAGTAAGACCAAATATTGGTAGTATGGAAATTGCTCCTGGAGATTCAACTCTCACGATTGGTTTAGCAGTAAGAAAAGCAATTAGCTATGCTATTGATAGACAAGAAATTAACAACGTTGAACATAGAGGAGAATACACTATAACTGATTTCCCAATTCATTTGAAGATGGGAATTTGGTGTAATCCTAACATTATTCGATACAACCACGACATTGACAAAGCAAGGGAATATATGGCAATCGCAGGCTTTAGCGTTGAAACAGAGACTTCTACAACTCCTGGATTTGGAGTATTTATAGGAATCTCTTCCCTCTTTACTGTAACAATAGCAGCAGTATATATTACAAAGAAAAAGAAATAACATTAAACTGAAAAATAGCAGATGAATTTTATCATCTGCCTTTTTTTTTACTTTTTTTCTTAAATCAAAACTTTCTAAATATATCAGAGCTTTTTTAGATTATAAGTTCAGATATTAGTTGAAAGCCTTTTTCTGGAGAATTCTAATGACAGATTTTGATCAAAAAATACCGTCTAATAGTGCTCTAAAAGATGATTTCAAAAATAAAATTGAATTTGATAAACAAGAAAATAATACCAATTCTCAAAAGAAAGGTAAGAAAATTTGGTTACTACTTACAGAAAATAGGCAAAGAATTTTTTCAGTTGCTTTTTTACTTCTTTTTATAGCTTTTATGATATATTTAGGAGTATCAAAAATTGATCCAACAAAAGAAATGCTCGAGATAGTTTTTTGGTTTCAAGATAAAACAGGAAATATCGGACTTTATATAGGCGTTGGAGTCATTTCAATCTTTGGAAATTTTGTAATGTTTATACCGGTTTTATATGCTGCAGTTCTTATGTTTGTCGCTATGATGGATGTTAATATTTTCATTTTAGGAATTGCTGCTGGAATAGGAGCATCCATTGGACAGATTTTCTCATGGTTTGTAGGACGAGCTACAGGAGAGATTGCTAGTGGAAAATTTGAAAAGCAATTGAGAAAAACTCAGAAATGGGTTGAAAGAGGATTAGCACCAATTATGATTTTTATTTTTGCTGCTACTCCATTACCGGATGAAGTTTTACTAATTATGATTGGATTAATTGGTTATTCACTAGGCAAAACTTTGATTTATTGTTTTATTGGAAAAATAGTACTAACCCTTAGTATTTCTATTTTAGCTCAAACATTAAGCTCAACTATTTTTGGTAATTGGATATTAGATGTTTTATTTGGTTTAACTCGAGAAATGCTTCTTAATCAAGAATTACCAACTGAAACCAATATTTGGACATCAATTGCAGTGTGGATAATAGCTGCGACTCTGGTTGCTCTAGTAGCTTTTGTTGATTGGGTAGAAATATATGATAAACGAATTTGTAAACGAGAACAACAACAGCTTAAGAATATTTTTGGGTTATTAGTAGATTCTTCTTCAAAAGATTACAACTCTTCTAAGATTGATGAAATTGGACAACTCAATAGCAAAATATTAACAATTGATTCTCAAAGTGAAAATAAAAAACAACTCTTTCCTGATCAAGCTTTATGGTTTTTTGAGGAAAAAATTTCAAAAAAGAAAGATGTATTTTTACGAAAAAGTTTGATTGATATTTCTATTATTGCAGGAAAAGAAATTAGTGTATCACTAAATGAAGAATGGTTAAAGGCTTTTAGAGGAAATTTAACTAATTCAAAATTCAAAAAAATAATTACAAATGAATTAATAATTATTAAATATCCAGAAGGAATTCTTGAAACCGGTTTTCTACCTTCAGAAAGCAAGCTTGTTATTTTAAATTCCAAACTTAGGTATATATTAGGCTATTCGAATTATGATAATCTTATTCAAAATTCTAATCTGAAAAGGAATGAAAAAAATCAACTTCTTAGAAAAAAAATTAGTGCGGAATTCCTAATAGAAACTATACCTAATGGAAAAACGAAAATATGGGCTATAGGATTAAAGGAAGGTACATATATTAACAAAATTAAGGAATATTCTAAAATTTCTTTACTCTATTGCTGGTTGCAGATTTTAGTTTTGTTAAAAGATAATCCAGAATTAGTAACAGAGCTTTCAGTATATTCTTTAAAATTATCTTTTGGTAATAACAAAAAAATCGAAGTATCTAATGATATTTTATCCGATTGTCCAATCTAATAAAATGAAACAGCTAAATCACATAACAATTATAAAAAAGAAAAGAAATATCGTTCTTTAGAAATTATACCTTTAAATTTTGAAATTAGTTTGATCTACAAAAGGTGCTTAAATGACTGATCAAGAAAAGGATTATGAAAGTCTAAACATAGAAGGAATTTTTGCATTATTAAATAATGATTTAGAAAAAGCTAAAGAGCTTTTTATTGAAGCAATTGATTTAGAAGATGACAATTATGAAGCATTATGTAATTTAGGTAAAGCATATGCTCTAGAATTAGATTTTGATAAAGCAATTGAGCTATTTCATAATTCATTGATTAAAAATCCAAAATTCGTTGAAAGTTTACATAATCTAGCAGTGTCCTATTATAGAATTGGTCAAATTAATGAAGCAATAAAGTTCTACAAAGAAGTAATTGAAATAGATGATAAATATTTCCAGAGCTTATTCAATTTAGGAAATTGTTACTATGAGAAAAAAGAGCTAAAAGAAGCTATCACATGGTATAAAAAAACAGTTGAAGCAAATCCTAACTTCTTGGATGCTCAATTCAATTTAGCAAATACTTACAGAGAAATGGAACAAAATGAATTAGCTATTAAAACATTTGAAATGATTTTAACGAAATGGCCTGATGATCCAACAGTTTATTACAATCTTGGTTATTCTTACCATATAAAAGGTAACTTGGATAAAGCAATTGAAAATTATGAGAGTGCTATTTCTTTCAGAAGTGATTATCTTAAAGCAATTGTTAATCTAGGATTGGCTTATGAAAAGAAAGGAGAGAACGATAAAGCCTTATCATATTTTAAAAAAGCTCTTGAGATAAATCCTGATATAACTATTGTAAGAGAGAGAACTGAGGAATTAGAAAAACAATAAAATAATAGATTCCATTTACAAATAAATGAAATCGAATGAAGAATATATTTCTATATTTTTATTCAAAAATTCATTTTTATCAAGAAAGATTTCAAATTAAAGTTTCATTTATATGTTTTTAAAGAAAACTTAGTGAGTGAGAATCGAATTATCATATAATATTAGAGCTACAACTTAGAGACCTGGATTTTCTTGGGGTGCCAAGATTCAAAAATAGAACACCACTTTTTTTCGGTGCCCCGAAAATCTATTATTTATAATTATTATTTTATGAAAATTACTGCCAAAAAAATAAAAAAGATTCAAGATTACAGTTGTACCGATATTATATAAGAAAGAGGTAATCATAAATGAAAGTTACTTGGTTAGGACATGCAGGGATAAAAATCGAAGATGATGGAAAAATCATTTTCATTGATCCTTGGTTAAATGGTAATCCTTTGGCTCCAATAAAAGTTGAAGATATCAAGAAAGCAGATGCTGTATTTGTAACACATGATCATAGTGATCATGGATATTCAGAAGCAGTTGAAATCTGTAAAAATACTGGAGCAACTTTTGTTAGTATCTTTGAACTAGCAAATAGCGCAAAAAATGATGGTGTAAAGAATGTCTTGGGTGGAAATATTGGTGGCACAGCTGAAGTAGCTGGTTTGAAATTTATTTTTACAGTAGCTCTTCATAGCTCTACTGTTGGAACTCCTATTGGATTTATTATTATGCTACCAACAATGACAATTTACCATCCTGGAGATACTGGTATTTTTTCAGATATGAAACTTTTAGGTGAATTATATGATGTCGATTTAGCATTCTTACCTATTGGTTCTTTATTTACAATGGGTCCAAAGGAAGCAGCCAAAGCATTACAATTATTAAATTGTCAAAAAGCTATTCCTATACACTACAAAACTTTTCCAGTATTAGTACAAGATCCAAAAGAATTCATTGAAATTGCTGGCCCAATGATCGATGTTTATGTTTTAGAACCAGGAGAAGAAAAAGAGATTGGAAACTAATTTTTCTTCTATTTTCTAATCTTCTTCTTTTTTGGCAAAACTTGAAGGAAGTTTATAAAGGAATAAAATGGGAAATTTCTTACATAGAGTGTTTATGAATTCTATAAACCATAAAAGAGGGACAACCTTGAAGTGTGTTTACGATCCAGAAATTGAAGCAGAAGGTAGATGTTCTCTTTGTAACGTTCCTTTATGCAAAACATGCAATACCGAAGCAGAATTGAATAATGATCTTTGTCATGCTTGTACCCGACAAGGTAAAATTGCTCGTCTCTATCAGATAATTCGTTTATCTTCTTGTGGTCTTGGGCTTGCTTGGGTAGTAGTTGCAATGATTATCTTTAACAATGTACAGTTTATAAATCGTATTTTGTACGGTGCGTATGGATTAATCGGTGCAATTTTCATTAATTTTCTTATGGCATTTATTTTAACGCGTATGATGATTTCCGATTTGAAACCTCATCAGAGAGTATTTGTAGGTTTGTCTCGCTATGCAGCTACTGGAAATAAAATGTTTTTCGATCAAGCAATCCGTTCTATGAAAAAAGTAGAAGATATGAGTCCATATCGAGATGCTCTTTTTGATCAGATTGTTTCAATTTTAATATTACAACCTTATGATTTACCAATGGATTGGGTTAATTATTTATGTGAAATATTTCAATTAACAGAAGAGGAATTATTGTCAGGGATAATTGAATTTGGTACTGATGTTTTCGAAGAAAATATCTTTAATCAATATTATTATCAGGCAATGGAACCATATATAGAAGTTCTGAAATTAACAGAAAGAGATGATTTATACAATAAGCTTATGGATGAAATTATGAAAATTTTAGACACAGTTAATTTATCTGAACTTACTAAACCTCCTGTTTATACTATATCTGGACAAGCCGCTCCGCAACAACAAAGAAAAGATCCAAAGGAAATACGTGATAGTGCATTTTTAACTGAATTAAAACTAATAGATAGTGAATTAGAAGAATTTTTAGTTCGTGTAAAAAGGCAAAAAGATTACAAAAAAATCAAAGAAATAATTGATGATTTCCAACTACCAGCAGTTCCTAAAAATACTTTTGAAGCAGTAAAGCAAATTGCTGCAGGTGGCCAAGCAGCTAAAACACAACAAGCAGCACCAAAACAGCAAATTCAAGGCGATTTAATCGCTTTGCCTGAACAAGTAGTAGATGATGCAGATGAAATTAAAAAGAGATGTGCTGAATGTGGACAATTTTTCACTAAAGAAGAACTACAAACATATGAATACAACAAAGTAAAGTTAAAAGTTTGCGCAAATTGCTTAAAAATTCTCGAGAAAGAAGGTCATCGAGAGCCAAAACTATATAGTGATTTGTTTTAGCTTTTCCCTTGGTTAAGAAGTTTAAACTTCTTGCCTATTTTCCTTTAATTTTAGATATTAATGTGAAACTTTTAATTAAAAAATCCTTATTAGAAAATAGATATATCATATTGTTATTAGGTATTAAAACATAATTTCTCGATATTATAGATTTTAATATTCAGTAAATGTGTGAGTTGTAAAAGATGAAGAAAAGCAATATTTCAATAATTTTTCTATTATCTTTATTTATTCTAAATGTAATGACTCCGATAATAATTACGCAAGTAGCTATGACGGATATTGAGAATCCAGAGACTATTATCAGTATTAAATCATTAGTGGATAAAGATAATGATAAAATAGATGATGAATTAACAGTTTACTTTGAAAATTCAGATATTACTTCTTTAGAAACTGTAATTGTATTTGAAAATGCAATAAATTCTATTGACAAATTAAATTTAAAAAATCAAGGCGCAGAAATTTCTAGTAAAATCTGGGATTCTGGAAGAAGAATAAAGGTTAATGTTTCTCCAAAGATTTTAAGAAATATTGCTAATATACCAGGAGTTCAAATGGTAACTACTGCAGAAATTCGTTTTATTATGATTGCTATTGAAGGGAATGATTTTAGTAATTTAGCTGTTTTAGAACAGGAATTTGAAGAATGTGAAATATTTTGGAATGTTGGTGTTGCTTTAGTAAGATATTATTCTGGTGTGGAAAATGATATTCGAAAACTTGGTTCTTATACAGCAATTGCAGATGTCTCTGATATTCGATATACAATAAAAGCTATAGAAGAGAATAGTGACTTAGCTACAAATACCCAACAAAGCGTAGAAGCAATTCATGCAGATGAAATGTGGGCTTTAGGATTTAACGGCTCTGGTATGAAAATTGGAAACATGGATTCTGGAATAAATATTGATCATGATGACTTGGAAGGTAGAGTTATTGAAGCAGAGAGTTTTGTAAAAATAATTTACGGTTACGAGGAGGATGTTCTTACAACCACTGATCCCAATGGTCATGGTAGTCATACATCTGGAATTATGGTAGGAAACGGAACGGTTGACAATACTAAAATTGGTGTAGCACCAGAAAGTGAACTCTATTTTGCAAAAGTAGGTGTACCTTTAGGTACTTCAGTAAGTGCTACATTACCTTCCATAGTTGCAGCTACTGATTGGTTAATTGGATTTGATATTGATACCTTAAATCTTAGTTTTGGTGGTTCAGATGATGTTGGTGATAATATTGTTGAAACAATTTTCAAGAATATCGCAAGAAATGAAGATATTCTGACAGCTGTCTCTGCTGGTAATGAAGGAACCCTAGGTTCGTATACTGCTGGAACCCCTGGTGCTACTGACGATGTCATTACCGTAGGAATCATAGATGCTACAACAACAACCTTTGGAGTAATTGCTTATACAGGAAGAGGACCAACAGCTGACGATCATATGAAACCAGATGTTTTAGCTCCTGGTTATCTAATTTCTTCTGTTGGACCGATTGGTAACTTTTATAAAACGTTAAGTGGAACTTCAATGTCTGCTCCTCATGTAACAGGTGCTTTAGCATTACTTATACAAGCATGTAATTCTCAAGGTATTAGTGCAAATCCTGGTGTTTTGAAAGCAGCATTAATGCAAACAGCAACACCCTTTTCTGGAATGGATCCACTTATTCAAGGAAGAGGTTATATTAACGTTAAAGCTGCTTGGGATTATATTTTAGCTGCTGATTTAGATGGAACGATTCCGGAAATTGGTGCTTGTAATCCAGTGCAGCAACCATTATCTCTTTGGTCAGATTTACTTCAAGGTCAAGTAACTGAACAATATTTAACTTGTGTTTCACCATTTACTTCTGGTTTAACATTAGAAGTAACTGGAACAGCAGCTAATTTCGTTACAATTGGTACTTTGAATGGAAAATATACCTATATCTCAAAAATTACATATGAAATTCCAGTAGAGACTACTATAGGTGAATACACAGGAACTATAACCTTCAAACATAGTGGAAAAGTTATGGATACAGTTGATATTGTACTAAATGTTGTAGAAAGTTATGGAAATAGAATGTTATTAAATTTCAATACAACCGATTGGTCAATTGATCACATGTATGGACAATATCGGGAATTTACAAGTGATATGTTAGAAAAAGGATGGGTTATTAGCGAACAAAAAATAACTTTGACAGAAGAAATATTAGCGAATTATGAAGCTGTTTGGTTTCCAGATCCATTTAGTATTAGCTTTCCAAATGGTACATATAATGATTTCTCAGATCCTTATGCTTATAACGCATTGACAAGTAGTGAAAAAGAAGCTTTACATAATTACTTAGGAGATGGTGGTTCAGTTTTCTTCTGTTTTAATGGTCGAAGCTATGATGCAGATCTTAGTCTTTATTATGGTACTGATGTTGAAGAGATAAATAGTATAACTGAAATTTATGGCATTCATATAACAAATGAATATTGGTTTGCTGCTTCTCCAGGAGTATATGATATTTATACACCTCATCCATTAACAAGTGGTGTTGAAGCAATAGATCATTTTGGTTGTCATATTACCGTAACAGGTGATGCTGAATTAATAACTAAAAGAGATGCCATATCTCTTTTGGGAAATCTAGCTGTCTATGAGAATGATAATGGAGGAAGATTAGTTGTTATAACTACTAACTTTGTTTTTGATAATGAAGGTTATATTAACAACTATAATCCTGGTGAAACAAATAATGATTTGTTTGCTCAAAACTTAGTCAGATGGACTACTGCTCAACACCGCATAAAACAACAAAATTATACTGCTTCTGGATATACGCTTGATATGACCTATGAATATATTAGTGGCCCTGGAGCTGATTTTGGCGGTTATGTTGTAACTCCTACAGGGAAACAAGATGATCTCAGTTGGTCTGAAATTTCTTCTGGAGTTTGGCAATGCACTTATTATTTCACAGAATTAGGTGAACATCAGATTATTGTCGAGTGCGGACCAACTGGTGTAGATGAATTTGATTACTTTTTAGTGACTGCAACTGACACTACAAGAACTGGTGGAATTTGGATTCCTATTACAATACTAATTAGTTTCTTTGGATTGGCAACCAGTGTATTTATTCAAAGAAGAAAAAAATAGTTAGTAAAAAATCGAATGAGCATTTTTGCTCTTCGTTTTTCTCTTTTTCATTTTTATTCATCGAATTTTGCCTCAAAAAAAAGTTTTTTACCATAACCGTAGCACTTAATAAACTTGATAGTAAAATTAATTCGAATAGAATAACATAAAAGTAAATAGTAAATATTATACAAGAGGAGATAAATAGTTGACATTTGAATCCGAAGCAGCAAGGTTACAAAGAGATGGCGTTGTAGGAGCGCTAGCCTTAATAGGGGCTGACGGGAAAGTTTATTGGCAAACCCAGAACTGGCAAGTAGATGGTGGAATGATCATTAAAGCTTGGGTTGACAAAGCACCAATGGTAATAATTCAGGGCGTTAAATACTCTACAATTGATATAACTAATAATCGAATGGTCTGCACGAATGTTCAGCAACAAGGACATATTGTGATAGCAAAAACTCCTTTCTGGCAAGGTTTTGTAATGGCTTGGTGTTCACCTGCGAATCCAGTTAGAATTGTTTATGTTGATATAGCAAAATTAGCTTCCGAAGTACGACCCGGATAAAGCTCTTCTTTTCTTTTAATACTAAATTTTTTTTGATTTTTTTATCTATCAAATATATTTGAATTTACAAAAGTATCAAGAGTAGCAATATAAACAGTCCCTTTTTCAACTACTTGAATTCTTGATAAATCAATACCTGAGACATTCAATTTCGATAAAAATTTTCCATATTCAGCTAAAGTTTGAATTTTTCTACCAACTATCAGAGTTTTTAGTATATTGTGTGGACAAAGCGAATCTCTTAGATCAACTCCAATACTCCCCATAACTGAATCAGAAATGTCTGACATAATTTGTTTCTCAATATTTGCATCAGAGAATAATGCAACAATATCTCGAGATAGTCTCTCTGATACTAATAAAACTGGTTTATCTGATAATGAGACTCCAATACAAGTTCCTATATGTCTTCCTTGTGTAGACCTAATTCGTAGACATTCTATTGGTATTATTTCTGAGGGATGGAAAATTCTTGCAGAATTCTTTAAAATGACATTATTTCGTTTGATTTCATCAATTGAACCTCCTGAAATAAACATTCGGAAAGAATTCAGAATTTCATTTGGAAGGATTGGAAATCCTCTCTGTAAAGAGTAAGCTATTAATGTTTTAGCTTTGAGTGCTTCTCCTTCAGGAATCCTTAATTGTTTTGCTATTAGATATTTAACAAGCCAAATTCTTTCTTTATGATCCTCTTCATTAATTTCTAATCTTTGTACTAAATAATCAATTAAACTTTTATCTGGTTCACAGGTATCTAATAGAAGTATTTGCCCCATCAAAGGATGATTTATTATTGAGATAATCTCACCAACCTTCACTCCATGGTGAAGGTAACATGATTTACTTATAGGACTATTTTCCTCTTCATCAGATATTTTTCCAGCCCACGGAGCAGATCTAAATGGAATAAGAGATAGAAGATCATTTATGTCACATATAACAGAACCGCGTTTTATTCTTAATTTATTTAATGGAACAATTCCAAGAATTTCTTGTGGAGAAGTGTTTTCTTCTATTGGATAATTTATATTTCTAAAATTAGTAAATTCTTGTAATTTTGATATATGAAGTGCTACATCTTTTTGAATCTGTAATGAATCTACAACTTCTTGAATAACATACACCTTTCTTTTTTGAGGTGATTCAAGAAAATCTTCAGTTACCCATAATGGTTTGATTTGATCAAAAATCTTATCAATAATAGTTTGGTTCGCGATTGTTTCTGAAACTAGAGTAAAACCAAGTTGATTATTGTTAAAAACGATTACTTCTTGTAAATAACCTAAAAATTCTCTTTCTCCATCTTCTTTCAGATTAAATAATGCTTTACCTGTAAGTTTCCAGGCTTCTGTTGCAGCTTCTACTAGCTTTTGAGAAACCATGGTTGTTTTTTGTGGTTTGATTAAATCCTCTTCTGATATTTCTTTTCGTATTGTTTCTGTTACCTTTGCTTCTGGTTGTTCTTCAGATGGAGGTGGGGGAGGAACAGGAAGAGAAGTGTCAATTGGTGGTATTTTACTTTCATCAATATCTGGTATTACTGGAAGTTCGGTTTGTTCAATTGTTAATTCTTCTTTACTTTCAGTTTTAGTAGTTATCATCTCGGTTTCTTGTACTAATTCTGAACCTGAAGTATCCATCTCTTCAATTTCATTTATTTCTTGAAATTCTTCATCAATAATTTCTTCTGCTTCAATTAAACTTGGAGTAATGCTTTTTGGTGGTTGTGGAATTTCTTTGCCTTTTATTTTCTTTACTTCATCAGAAAGGCTCTTAAATGTCACTTTTGCTTGGACTGTTTGTGGTCGTGCCTTTAATTGTGGTTTAGGAGTCTCTTCCACTACTGAATCAGTTTTAATTTCATCATTTCTTTCATCTAAGAGACTGGTTATGAATTTTTCAAATGATTGATAAATTACTTGTTCTGTTAATTCATTCATTCTCTTATGTTGACCTATAATATCAAAAGGTGAATCGAAATCTTCCATTCCTACTATTTCCAAATCAATTTTAGGTTGGTAGATTGGTTGAGGTGCTTCAGGAACATAAAGCGAAGTATCAATTTCTTCAAATTTAACAGTTTTATTATTTTCATCAAGTTCTTCTGCAATATCCAAAGTATCTATAAGGAAAAAAATACCTTCACTTGAACTATCTTCTAATTCCAATGATTGAATTAGTGGATCAATAACATTGTTTTCAGGAATTTCTTCTGCAATTTCTTCAGCTATCGTTTCCTTATCTAATACATCAATTCCAAATTTATCAGGAATAAACAATTGATGAGATTCATCTAACTCAAGAAAATCTTTTTCTAATTTCTTTAAGCAAGATGAATAAACATTTACTTCATCAGTTAACAATTTGATATAATCTTGTAATTCATTAATTATATGTTGTAAATCTCGGAGTTTTTTAAAATCAGGTAATTCCTCAGATTTTGTAGATCGAAGGTCAATTTGTGATGTTTTAATAGTTGCTAATAATTCTGCTAGTGCATTTCGATAATTATTACGTAAAACAATTTCTTCCTTCAAATCCTCTGAAAGAACTAATAATTCTGTATCATTAGAAATTCCGTGACCAAAAGAGAATTTCAAGAAATTTTCAAGAGTAAATTTTAGTAAATCTCCTTTTGTTGGATTCCGATTTAGATATTTTTCTCTAGCTCCAAGACGATTTTGAGCTAAACGTAAATCAAACTCCAATGTTTCTATTTTATTTGTAGCAGAATCCTGACTTATCTTTTTCTCTGCTAATAAGATTTTAATTTTATTCAAATCATGATTTATTTTCCCGATATTTCTATGAAGCTCTTGAATTTCTCTTTGAATTTTTAAATGCCTAAAGAATGTTCTCGGTAAATTGAAATTGGGTAATAATTCTTCTATTGATATAATTCCTACTAATCGATTAGCACTTAGAGGAATTTCTTTTTTATCAATAGCCTGTTTGAGTTCTTCTTCAGTTAATTCTTGTGCTTCCACTAGTTGCTGCTCATAAAGAACTAAACTATTCTCAAAAGCCTCTGAATCAATTTCCTCTAATGCATATTGTTTTTCAAGTTCCATTATATTTTTGAGGATATCAATTCTATTTCTCATAAGTATCAACTGGAATTCTATAATATATCTGTTCCTTTCTAGTTTAAAAAATCTAATATATTGAATATAATGTTAGAGGCAATTCCTTAAATCCAACCTTTCAAAAGATTCAGAAAATTATTAAATATGATAAATATTTCTCTAATAGTTTATTACTTAATACAATTGCTAGTGGAAAGAGAAAAATGAGTTTTATTGATTGGTATTATAATTATCAAGATTGGATTATGCTTGTTTGTATGTTTATTACTTTAGCAATTATTCTAACAGTCTTTTATATATTAAGTAAAAAAGGAATGGATGTATTTTACACAAGAAAAGGAGTTCATATAACTGCTGGTTGTTATTCTTTCTTCTGGTTGATGGCTTCAGATAATTGGTGGGCAAGATGGGTAGGTGCGATTCTACCATTTCTTACAGCTATTATTTTCCTTCTTATTGGATTGAAGGTTATTCCAGGTAAATTTATGGTTGACAGTATGTCTAGAACTGGTGAACCATTTGATTTGGTAAAAGGAACATTGTTTTATGCTTTAATAATGACTTTAATCTGTATTTTTATATGGAAGGATCAACCTTGGGGTCTCATAATAATAATGACTATTGCTTGGGGAGATGGCATGGCTCCAATAGGAGGAAGATTTTTTGGAAAACACAAATATCGATCTTTCGGTGGAGTAGAAAAATCTCTAGAGGGAAGTATTACAATGTTTCTCTTTTCAGTTGCTTTTAGTTATCTTATAATTTTTATTTTTGGTGTTGTTCACGGTGAACAATGGCTTTTTGGAACCATTTGGCCTTGGTTGTGGGGTAAGATATTGATACTTGTATTAATTGGTACAATTGTAGAAGGATTAAGTCCAACTGATTTTGATAATTTAATAGTACCAATTTCCATGGTTTTAGTAGCATGGGCTTTTCAATTACAGTGGTTAAATCCACTAAATTAAAAGATAAAAAAATTTATTCTGGAATATTTTCAAGAATAAATACTAATTCTTCCTCTAAAGTTTCTTTATGAGTGGGATTTTCTACCATTTCACCAACGATTTTTCCTTCTGAATTAAGAATGTAAAAAGTTGGTATTTTTCTCAAATCAAATTCATCTACTTCAGGAGGAGATGGTGGAATTCTCCAACGGATATTTGGATCAAGAGGTGCTGATTTCATACCTTTGAAAAAGATAGCATCAATCTCAGGTTTTTTCTCTATAATTTTCAAAAATGCTGCACAATTTGATTTACAATCTTTACACCATATTGCACTAAAAACAACAAAAATATAACCGTTAGCCTTTTCAGCTAATTTGGTAATTACTTCTTCTTTAGGATTGTAATTGATATAACTTTGTTTAAACTCCTCTCCACCTTTCCCATTTAATGAATCAATATAATCTTTGTAAGTTATGCCATTTGTTCTTAACTGTTTTAAATCATGTATTTCTTTAATCATTTTTAATCGCCTTTTTCTCATACTATTTTTGTATTATAATTGTTATTAATAACAATTCTCTCTTATTTTCTGAATATTACAATTCTAAGAATATTATAAATATAATCTAATATTTCCATTATTTTACGGAATTTTTTAATAGAGCATTACAAATAAATTACAATAAATAAAATTTTAAATTAAGTTGATTTATTATGGTTTCTCCTCTCTATTCAGATATCGAATTAGATAAATTCCTTTTAGAAATATTATCATCAAAACTCTCAAGAGATATTTTTTTACAGCTAAATGAGGATGGTGGAAATACTGTTATGGGTATAGTTGAGAGTTTGCATGAAAAAGGTATACCTACTGCAAAAACAAGGGTATACGAAGAAATTTCTGTTTTACTAGAAAAAGGACTAATTAAAAGAATATCTAAAAGGCCACCAGTATATACAGTCAATTTACTACGTGAAAATTTAGAGGAATTAGCAAGTAAATTCTATATGGATACAAGAGAAGAACTTATGAGACGTTGGGCAGCTTCATATACTTTTTTACCCGAATTCTTAAAAAGCCCTGAAAAAGATGGAAAAGGACTCTCTGGAGTTCCAATGGTTAATTTTAATCCTTATCCTATTGTTGATACTTTTAATGTTGATAAAGCTGGAATAAGACGATATTTATTACGAGCATTTGAGTCAAATAATATTTTAATTTCAAATACAGTGTTAGATGTTTGTTTAAGTACGGAGAACTATCATGCTGCTTTTGAAAAAGAAAATTATGAAACATTATTTAATTTGATAAAAAACAATCATGATAAAAAAGGGCAAATTACCTTAAATACACTTTCAACCTATATTTCAAAAGAGGTTACTAATTTCACTAAATCGACAGAGTTATCAAAGTTCTATAAACAATTTTTCAAATATATTAATTATGAAATTCGTAAACCTGTTACTAAACTCTCAAGCTTCGTGTTAGGTCAAAATAATGTTTTATTCCCAATTGGTTTAGGAAGTATTAGCCTTCAGACTTATCTAATAGTGGAAATTCGAGATAGTAAAATTGTTAAAAATGCTCAGTCAGTTTTTAATAAAGCTTGGAGTTCAGCAACCCCCTATTTAAAAATTGAAAATGGCGAAATCACTAAAGGAGTTTAATAAATCTAAATTCTAGAAGAAAAGGAGTGTTTGGGGAGGTTAATACTCCCCTACTCTTGCCGAGGTTTGATATTTTTATTGGGTGCTTAAAATCAATCCAAAAATGTAAGCAAAAAGAAGTTAAAAAAGTAGTATATAATCTCCACGTTTTTAGATTCGAATATAAAATTCTGAAAGAAGTTTCTCAAATCTCTCAGGTTTCTTTGAAACTAATTCTTGAAGTTGTATTTTTGATTCTTCATTTTCTTTCATTTTTCGAGATCTGGTTTGCAAAGCGAGTTCTTTTTTATCTAATTTTCCCTTCTTTTTATCATCATCTTCAACCATAAGCTGTTTTGTTAAATCGCTGAGTAATTTTCGTTCATTCAATTTAGTGTTCGATTCTTGAACTTCTATTTCATAATCTTGAAGTACTATAATAGTTCCAGGGAATTCATTTCCTTTTTCTAAACGATTAAAGGCTTCTCGTTTTGCATTACAAAAGTAATGAAACTGAAAATTAGTAATTTTTTTTGCATCCATTTTTTTGTATGCCATTAACCATTCTACATTATCAATTGTTAACAAAACCTCATCAAGAAGAGTTATTTTCTTTAATTCTGTTGTGAAATAGGAATCTCTAATTTGGAGGGGAACAGGTCGTCCCCATTCTTGCATTTCATCGATTAGCACTAATAAGAAAGCTAATGGATTATTATCAAATATATACTCTGGTAATTTATTTTTAAAATTATGTAAAGCAATTGCTTGAGCTGCTTTTATATAACCATCAAATTCATCTTTGTTTTCTAGAATTTCTGAAGGTGAACCTAGACTTTTTAGAATAGAAAGTGCTCCAATAATGCCATGATCTAATTCAATTGGACTTTCATATAAAAATTCTGAATGTCCATTAGAACTACTTGTAAAGGTTTCAATTTTTGGGATAGGAATTTCTTTAAAATTCACTCCTGCACCTATATGTATAAGTTCTTTTGCTTCTTTTGATAATCCATACTCTAATATTTCCAAGTATTTCATTTGATTCTTATCTTGTGTAGATAATGTGATTTCAAATGGTACAACATCAAGATTTAATGAAGGATAGCATTTCAGTATTTGATTTAAAAGTGCATAATTAATTGATTTTGTCATTTTTTGCAGAGGATAACCAATATCATGAAGTAATCCCATAACCCACCAAAGTTTATCTTTGATAAAATTCTTATCTAATTCAGTTAAATCTGCTATATGATTAAGGAAATTTCCTGCTCCTAAGTCTTGTTCTAAAAGAAAATCACCTAAAACTGCAACCCTTAATTGATGTTCAGTATGGTCACGATAGAACTTACCTGCACTAGTACTATAAAGGAAACTTTCCATATCAGGTAGAGATTTAATTAAATATAATATTCCTTCCGAATTAATTCCTCTTTCTTTAGCAACATCATATAAAGCTGAGGAGAGGCTCTTACGTTTTCCAGTAATAAAATCAATGTCAATTTCTGAACCAACAAATTCAGGTATATTAGAAAATGAGTCCTTTATTTGTTGCGAAATTTTACTCTGAATATTAGATGCAATATTTGAGATATAACCACCTAAAGAACCAAGACCTTCGATTTTCTTTTGAGCTTGTTTAATTTTTTCTTCCATTTGAACCATATCAGGAAGTTCTTTTTGCGCTTCTTTGAATTCCTGTGCAACTTCTGGTTTAGTTTTCTCTAAAGATTTCTGAATTGTTTGAGTTAGATCATTAATCCATTGATTAAAGCTATTGCTTTTATTTGATATTCTCTTTAATACCCAATCATCATTAATTTTATATTCAGACAAATTTTACACACACATTGTAAATGTTTTATTGTGCTGCAAATTTAATCTTTTCTAGTTAAAAAATAAATTTCATGAACTTGAATAAAAAATTAAAGAAAAAATATCCTAATCAATCAAGTACCCATAGGAAAAGACTCTTAAATAAGAATAAATATTGAAAAGATGTTGACTGATATAGTCAAATTCAAATGAGGCGAAAAATAAAATGGCAGGAGAAACTGACAAAATCATTATGATTTTAGTGACATTCTTCTTAGGCTATTTAGGAATTCATCGTTTCATTAAAGGTTACTGGCTTTCCGGTATCGTCTGGTTATGCACTGGTGGTCTTTTTGGAATTGGATGGATTATTGATCTTATCTGGGTTATTCTAGATAAAGCATTAATTTGGCCTAAATAAACTCTGAAGAATATATAATGAAAAAATTTTTTTCATTATTTTTTTTCTTTTTTTTTTCTATTTTAATTAGTATCAAATTGATTTGAATTTAAATAAGATTCTTTTTCAAAAAGATTATTTCAATTATAAAATGAGTTAATTAGTTCCACTTTTGATATATATATACAATATTTTTTCTCCAAAAAAAATCTATAGATCATTTAAGAGTGCTTCTAGATTTGTATAACCTCGTGTTTTGGCAATTTGTCCTAGAGCCCAATCTGAAGAAATTCTAACTTTTTCACTTTTATCGTTATTTTTCGCAAAGATTAATGCCTCAATTACCTCTTTTGAATTACCAAATAAAGCCAATGCTTCAGCAAATACGGAACGTACAGTATCATCAGTATCTGTTTTAAAAGCGCTAATTATTGAAGGCACAGCCTCTTCTGCTCCCATCTCGCTTAGATTCATAGCTGCTTTAGCTCTTGTATCAGGATTTAAATCTCTTAACTGTCTTGTTAAGGTGTTAATACTTTTACTCATAAATATACAACCTTAGAGTAATATTACTTATCTACTATTTATATAAAGTGCTATCTAAAGTCCACGAAAAAAAGTTTTTCATCAATTTCTACAAAATATTAATATTTAGAATAGATAATTTTAGTCTAATCTTAAAGGAGGATAAGAAGTGTCAAATTGGAGGCGATGTTGGGTCATCGCTTTGGACGAATATTCTACTTAATCTTATCCAATTGATATTAGGTTTATTGTTCTTTAATTGTAATTGTTTGTTGAGTCTCTATATTGAAAATCTTACTAATAAAAGATTGATAAAGAATAATAGTTTTAATTTTTTTAATTCTAGACAATCAATTGGATTTGAAAAACTCTTTGGATTACCAGAGTCATATCTATCTGGTTGGATGGTAAATTTTGCTAGCCAAAATCTATTTCATAAAACAAGCAAAAAAGCTTATAATTCCTTTTGTTTCTCGAAACAAAGAAATACAATAGTCTTGTGCTTATTGTTTATTAGATCATTATTGGCAGCAAAACAAGAAACCTGGTTGAAAATACAATCACAGATATCTGCTAGGTGCATATTATTATGAGTAAAATGAATGAAAAGAAAACCACTGATGGACCTAAACCAAAGTTGGACAAACACTATAAAATATCAGAATCAGAGAACGAAATGCAAAATCTCTGGGCCTCAAAAGAATTCTATAAAGCAGTATATCGATTCGATTATAAGGATACTGAAAAACCACTTTTTGCAATCGATACTCCCCCACCTTTTACAAGTGGATTACTTCATATGGGTCATGGATATTGGTGTTCAATCTCAGACCTAATTGGTAGATATAAACGAATGCAAGGATATAACGTATTACTGCCTCAAGGATGGGATTGTCAAGGATTACCAACTGAACTTAAGGTTCAATATAAGTGGAATATACCACGCACAAATCGTCAACTCTTCAAAAGTAAGTGTGAAGAATGGACTGAATTAATGATTAAAGACATGAAAGATGTCATCTATAAGATTGGTTATCGTCCAGACTGGGAAGAATTTGAATATCGAACTATGGATGCAAGTTACCAAACTAGAGTTCAAAAATCACTTCTAGAAATGTATCATGCTGGTGATGTTTATGTTGATAATTTCCCAAATATGTGGTGTACTTATTGTGGAACTACTATTGCGCAAGCAGAAACAGGTTATCTCGAGAAAAAAGGCTTTTTGAATTGGGTGAAGTTTCCAATTGAAGATGAAAAAGATACTTATATAGAGATAGCCACTTCAAGACCTGAACTAATTCCTGCCTGTCAAGCAATATTGATTCATCCAAAAGATAAACGATTCAAAAAATATCTTGGAAAGAAGGCTTTAATCCCTCTTTTCGATAAAGTAATTCCGATTATAACAGATGAAGAAGTAGATTTGGAATTTGGCACAGGTGCTGTAATGAATTGTACTTTTGGTGATGAACAAGATATCAAATGGCAACAAAGACACGATCTTCCAATAACTAGTATTATTGATCCTGATGGCAAAATAACCAATACTGGAAGACGCTATGATGGAATGTTGCTCAAAGATGCTCAAAGAGAAATCTCGATTGATTTAAACAAAGCTGGTTTTATAATAAAGCAAGAAAGAATTAAACATCGTGTTTTATGTCACACAGAGCGTGGTGATTGCGAAACACCAATGGAATTTCTTACAACAAAACAGTTCATGATCAAGATCAAAGATTTTGCTCCAGAGCTTATTGAAGCTGCCAAGAAAATGAATTGGTATCCAAAATTCTATCTAAAACGTGCAACAGATTGGATTAATGCACTCGAATGGGATTGGATAATTTCAAGACAGAGGTTATTCGGTACGCCAATTCCATTTTGGTCTTGCTCGGATTGTAATGAAGTTATAGCTCCACCTGAGAATGCCGAATTTCCAATTGATACTTCCATAACCAAACCACCTGTTATGAATTGTCCAAAATGTGATTCAAAAAATATCTCTGGAACAACTGATGTTTGTGATTGTTGGGTTGATTCAAGTTTAACAGCATTAACAATCTCAAAGTACTATGAAGATCCCGAGTTTGCTAAAAGATGGATTACAGACAAATCAGAAAATATCCTCAGATTACAGGGACATGATATTATTCGAACGTGGTATACTTATACAACCTTTAGAACAATGAAACTTACTGATGGTAAATTACCTTATGGAAATGTACTCATTAATGGACATGTGCTCGGACCAGATTCAATGAAAATGTCAAAATCTCGAGGAAATGTTGTTGATCCAAGAGATGGAATAGAAAAATATGGTGCAGATGCTATTAGGCAAACAATCTTAGGTAAAAAAGTTGGATCAGATTTTCCATTTCAATGGGATAAAGCTCAATTTGGAAAATCATTCTTACAAAAATTATGGTCAGTCTCGAGATACCTAAGTATTTACATTGATGATGTTCCAGAAGGAAAATCAGACTATTCACCTATTGATATGTGGATTCTCTCTGAACTTGAAAATGCAAGAAAAGAGATTACTAAAACAATGGACGTTTATGAATTCCACACAAGTTTACAAATAATTCATGATTTTACTTGGAAAAAATTATGTGATAACTATCTAGAAAGTGTTAAACCATTCTTCAATTCAGAAGACTCTATTCGATCTGCAACGGTAAAAAGAATTTTACGAGATATTTTATGGGTAAATCTTCGTCTTCTAGCACCATTCTGTCCACACATAACAGAAGCTATCTATCTTCAAATGTTCAAAGAAAAAATTGGTAAAATATCTATTCATGCATGTTCTTGGCCTGAAAAAGATAAGAGAAAGATAAATGCTATACAGGCTAAAATAGGTGGAAAATTGATAGAAATTATTGCTCAAATTCGACAAGCAAAAGCAAATGCAAGGATTGCACTAAATCAACCTATTAAATTAGTTAAAATTACTACTCCAAAAGACGATATTGCAGTACTCGATGAATACAAAGAATTAATGAAATTACCATTACATATTTCAGAAATACGATTACTCACAGGTGAAGAGTTATCTGTTGAACTGGAAGTAGAATAATACTGAGAATTAAAAATCTCAGTTTCTCCTTTTTTATTTATCTAACAATATTTTCTTATCTAAATCCAAGCAAATTTGGTTTTAATAAAATCAGAATTCGAAAGATAACTAAAATAATTGTAATCGCTATTGTGAAAATAAGTGCAAAAGTCCATGAAGCCAATCTAATCGCTAAATAAATTGTAGCTGCAATTTGTATAAAATCACCAATTAAATAACCAATTAGAATTATTTTAAAGAATTCATACTTTTCGATAATCAAAGCTCCCATTAAAATAAATGTTATTACGAAAAGAAGTATGCTATACCATCTTACCATTTCAATTGCTATAATTGAACTTGGGATTGAAGAAGTAACTTGTTTGAGAAAGAAGTTAGGAAAAAACAAACAAATAATTACAATAGTAGAATTAATCAAACCCTCTAAATAAAATACAAATTTTAATTTAATTTTAGTATCTGAAGTATTTTTTTCCATTTTAACCGAATTGTTAAAAGTTTTGAAATCAAAAAATCTTTTGTAAAAAAAATATTATTTCTTTGAATTATTATTTCACAGCTAATATTCATGAACATAAATTCTTCTTTATAATAGAAATACTTTTGAATGGTTATAATTTTGGATATTCGTTTTAAAATTTGAGAAAATTGGAGCTGTAAAGATTAAATGATTATGAATATGTGGTTTTCGACTATTTTTGGTACGTGGGGATGGCTAATAGCTTTTGCTATAGCATTAGTAATAAATGTTCCAGTTTTCATTTGGGCGAGATTAAAAAAGCATTTAACTTTTTGGGGATGTATACTTGCTGGATTTTTTGGTATAGCTTATTGGATGATTCATCCTATTTTCTATATTGCTCTTTTTACATTCTTTATCTCGAGTAGCATTCTTACTCGTTATCGAAAGAAGGATAAGGAAGGTATTCAAGATAAATTCGATAAAGGTGGAGAACGAGATACTTCACAAGTATTAGCTAATGGTCTAGCTGGATTCATTTTTGCAGTACTCCATCTAATAATCTTCATTTTCACAGAAGATACTGTGTTGTCAAATGCTTTTATCTATGCTTTTATAACAGCTATAGCAACAACAAATGCTGATACTTGGGGAACAGAAATTGGTATTTTATCTAAAGATCAACCATATTGGATTTTAAATCTAAATAAGAAAGTAGAACATGGAACCTCAGGAGGAGTTTCTTTGAAAGGTACAGGAGCAGCTCTTATTGGAGCAATGATTGTAACAGTCTTTGTATTGATTATTGAAATTTTTTGGAAAAATCCTATACCTGATTCATCCACTTGGCAAATTTATCTCTTTTTGCCTGTTGCTGGATTAATGGGTTTTGTTGGTGCTATATTTGATAGTTTGTTTGGAGCGACATTACAAGGTTTCTTTAAATGTATAGTATGTGGTAAAGGAACAGAAAAGAGAATTCATTGTAAAGAACCAACAAAATTACAAAGAGGAAAAGAATGGTTCCGAAATGACCATGTGAACTTTTGGTCTTCATTTCTTGCAGGTTATATAGTTATAGGCTTAGGATGTTTCGCATATCTACTGTAAAAAATAATCAGAAAACAATTACAATTGTATTTTCTATTTAAATGCTAATCTTTCTTTCAATACTAGAGTAGGAATAAGCTTTTTACTACATAATATAACCTTATATTGTAAAATAAACGGGATATTGGTCTTAGTGGAAGAATTAATATTCGCTTGCCCAACAAATGGTTCAGAACCAGAAATACCAATATTGGTAGCAAGCATTCGAAAATTTGCTGGAAAATATTCTACAAATCCAATTTGGATTCTAATACCAAATTCTATTGACAAATTATCTGAGAAATTAAAAACACAATTAGAAGCTATGGAAGTAGAAATTATTCCATTTGAAGCTAATCCAAAGGATTTACAATTTCCATTTGTAATGGATGCTTTAGCAGCAGCAAAAGCTGAAAGACTTGCACAAGAGAAAGGTAAAATTCTTGCATGGTTAGATATAAACACTCTAATTATAAAAGAACCAAAGCATTTTCTTCTTGAAGATGAAATAAATTTAGGTTATAGACCTGTACATCATACTCTAATTGGTTCAGTATATGATGAAGAAGTGGATTCTTTCTGGGAACTTATTTATGAAAAATGCAATGTCGCAAAAGAAAAAATTTTTCCAATGAAGACTCATGTTGATGGGAAAATTTTAAGACCATATGTTAATTCAGGATTCTTAATCGTTAGACCCGAAAGAGGGCTATTACAGAAATGGGCTAATTGTTATTTAGAATTATATAAAGACCCAGAATTTGATCAATTTTTTACAAAAGATAACCTATATACAATTTTCATTCATCAGGCAGTTTTATCAGCTGTAATTATGTCCTATTTAGAAAAGGAAGAGATGAAAGAACTACCATTTAGTTATAATTATCCTATTCATCTGTATCCTGAAAGTGAAAGTGAATATCAACCTGAGAATATTAGTGATTTAAGAACTGCAAGGTATTATTTGGATAAATTACAAAGACCAAATTGGCGAAAACAAATTCCTATTAGGGAACCATTGAAAAGCTGGTTAATAAATCAGTTAGATTCGATCAATCAAAAATCTGATTTAAATGGTAAGAAGATAAAATTAGGTCAAATACCTTATGTTTATCCGATACCAATTGTGTTAGTAGGAGCTTTAGTTGATGGAAAACCTAATTTCGAGGAATTAGGTGATGTTGCTGTAATGGGTATTAATCCAGCAATTGTTTGTATTTCCTCTGGTAGTGATCACCATACAAATAAAGGGATTATTGAACATGGAACATTTAGTATCAATTTTCCAACAACAGACATGTTAGCAATAACAGATTATTGTGGAACAGTATCAGGTAAAGATATAGACAAGTCAGAACTTTTTGATGTCTTTTATGGTGATTATGAAAATACTCCTATGATAAAGAAATGTCCAATAAATTTGGAATGTAAAGTTATCAAAGAATTTTCAATTCAACATAGACAAATTTTCATAGCAGATGTTGTTCAAGCTTATGTGAACGAAGAATTTGTTTCAGAAGAAAACGGACGTAAAAAAGTAGCAGACCTTACTAAATTGGACCCAATTATGTACGCATTAGATAATCGTTATTATAAAATTGGAGAACCAATAGGTATTGGATATCAAGAAAGTAAAAAATTGAAGAACGAAAAGTGATAAAATTATTTTTTCATCAAAATAGATTACTACTATTGAAACGATAGAAAAAAAAGTAAAAAAAGACGCATAAGCGTCTTTCAAAATATTCTAACGTGCAGGTATTGCTTTCCGTTTTCTGATCAATACAACAGATACAACAATAACTACAATTAGCACTAAGCCACCGCCTATAATGACATAAGCCCACCATGGAAAATTCGTTGCAGGAATTTCAATTTTGATATCGACAATATCGCTCCATGAACTAGCTAGATCATAAGTATCTACAGCCCGAACTCGGAAATAATAAGTTCCATTTGTTAGACCTGTGACAACTCGTGATAGGCCAGTTACATTATAGCTGTTAATTGGTGTAGTAAAGCTTATTTCGCTATCTACTTGTAATTCATAATGATCGATACCAACATCATCTATACTTATAGACCAATTGACTTCCACGCTGCTTTCTGTACTGATATCACCTGGATCATTGATAGCAGGTTCAGTAGGTGGATCATTGATTATATATTCAATTGTGATTTCATAAAGATGAGGACTTCTATCACTGAAACCTTCAATTTCAGCTCGCCATCGAAGGTCATTACCAGTATTTGCAAAAGTATGCTCAACACCTGGAATTACAGCATCCCAATGAGCTCCTCCATCTGCAGACATGAAATAGGTTATACCAACTCCAGATGGAATAAAATCATCAGGATAAAGTGTTGCGTTGTATATAATTTGATTAGTAGAATCCATCTCTAATGATTGAGTTATATCTATTCCTGGAACATATGTATCTCCTGCACTTTCAAAGTGTCGAAGAATTACTAATGAGGATTTATTAGCTACATAAGTGAAGTCACCATTAGTTGTTACTTTCCAAGCACTATTTGCATCTAAATTGGTACTTATTACATCAATATTATTGTAATCTGATGTATTGACAATATCTACTGAACCATAGGGATTTGCACTGATACAATACGGTCCAAAACCCCAAACACCATAAGAATATGGAAAAGTCCAATCATCTAAACTTGGTGAAGCGGGATTCGTAGAGTTATACAATACCATCCATTCTTTCTGTGCTGTATAAACTGTGTCACCATCAACATATATGTCTTTAAACTGAGAATTTGTTCCAAAATTGCCAACAAGAACAGACGATGAAAAATCCGTTATGTCGTAAATAAATAGAGATGTTTTTGCAGTTCCATCAGTATCTTCAACAGCATAAAGGTACCTTCCTTGTACCCATACTGCAGTAATATTAGTACTCACTGATATGTAATTTAAAGGAATCCAAGAATTAGGATTAGTACAATTAATAATGACAACAGTACCACCATATGATAAGTAGAGTATATCTCCATGAGCATAAACATCATGAATGTTCCCACCACCGATTTTTAGTAAATTCTTAATATCTGTAGGATCTCTAATGTCAAAAGTATACCAATAGTTAGGACCAACTAAATGTGCTGTATCACCATCTATATCAATTCTATGAAATATTTCACCCATAGGAATAGAATAATTGCCAACTAAAACAGGATTGCTAGGATCTCGAACATTTAGGATATAAAATCCATCAGGACCACCAGCAACAAAAGCAAGTTCACCTCGAACTCTAACATCCCAAGCTTCTTTGTCAGAATAAGCGTTTTCGTAGAAAGTATTTGCAATATTTGCTACACCATTACCAGCTTGAATTTGGTATGTATGAAGACCATCATGTGATCCGACAACAAGTAATCCACCGTAAAGATCAACATCATATACATAAGGAACAATTGGTATTGCCGCAACGAAAGCAAGATGCTCAGGATTAGCAACATCTAAAACTATAACTCCTCCATCGCCATCAGCAACAAACAATGTTTTACCTTGTAAGGCTAATTTTCTAGCATAACCAGGCGTATCAAAGTGTCCAATTATCTCAGGATTAGTTTTATCAATGATATCTATAGCAAATACTCCTTCAGTTCCAGCTGCTAGGTAAGCATATCTACCATTAGTGATTACATCAGTTGCATTGCCTGGTGTATCAATATGACCTTCAGTAAAGAAATTGTTGATATCAGAAACATTGACTGTAAAGAAACCATCTTCTGCTGCTGCAACATAGACTAAATTACCAGCTACTGCTAAACCTAATGCATTATTGCTGTCTGACCAGCTGGTTGTGATGTTAACAGGATTATTTGGATCTTCAGAGTAAAGAACTCTTAATGATTGACCAGTACTAGACTTGTAAGCTGTATAATATACTAAATGTCCATTCAGCTCAATGTCTGTTACAGAACCTCGACTAGTATAAGTTTGAGCAATATAACTACCTGGACCAAAAGGATCAGTGAAATAGTAATCACGTATAGCACCTATTTCAGATGATTGATCTACATTACCAACATATACTACATCACCATCAGCTTCAATGGAATACTGTCCCCAGAAAGAAGGTCTTTGACCAGTTCGTCTTATATCTGTCGGATCTTTTATATCATAAACACAAATGCTTGGACTAGCACTTGTTAAATTATAATTCGCAGCAAAGACTCTTTTTCCTTCTACATCAATATCTGTATGAGGAAATTCCGAATCATAGAAGCCTAATGCTGCCCAAGAAAAGTTTCTTGTATTAGTTATTGTTCCTGTTCCCCAACCCCAAGCAGATGTCACTCCATCCATGAAGGTTGTATTTGAAAAATCTTCATGAACCTTAGCATAGCTTTGAGTAAACAAACTTGGTTCTTGTGTAGTTACATTGGCAATTATTGATTTTGACAAGAAACTAGCACTTAAGAGAAACAACGATACTAAAAATAATGTCAATAAAAATCTTTTTACTTTTATCAGAGTTTAATTCCCCCAATAATAATACATATATACAACATTTATTTTTAAATAAAAGGATATCTTGTATTTATTATAGAATAAAGCAAAAATTAGAGCGATATTTAGTGAGGTTTTTTACATTTAATTTCAAAAACAACAACAAAGGCTTATTTCTGAAATGATTTAAATCCAGACGAAGAAAAAGTTGAAAATGAAAGAAAAAAAAGAGAAGAAAATTAAAAATTTATTTTTCTAAATGCTTCATCTTTTCGGGATAATTAGTGAAAACAACTGTCTTCTTTTTTACACTTGCTTTCCGCTCATAGTTACCTTTAATATATTTAGTAAATAATTTTTCATCATCCCAATTCATTATTACAATCACTAGAATTAATATACATATACCAATCCCAGCACATACTATTGTTAATATGCTAATAACTAGAGCTATCTTCAGATTCTTCCTTTCTTTTTCAATAGCTTTAGTTACATCCAAAATCATTGTGTCATTTTCAATTTTAAATACCAATAAAAGATTCCCTTCTATTTTTTAAAATCAGATAATAATATTCAATATTGCTTAAATTCTTTTTTAAAGATTAAACTCTAGCAAATTATATTATTTGATAAATATCTTCTTAGGTAGTACTGCTCTAACACCAGGAGTAACATCTACAAATTGACTAATCCGAAAATCAACTGCACAACTACATAAAGCATAAGCTTCTTCTCTAGTCATCGCTTTTTCAGTTACCAACCAATCTATCATATCGCGTAAAGCAATTTTTGCTGCTTCATCTGCTGTTTCACTCCATGCAGTAGTCATAAAATATTCATCCGTTTCATATTGTGGTCTTTTGATCTTCTTTTCTTTGTTTACTACCAATTTTATTGTTAAATCTGCATCTATTTCAACAGCTGTTCCACAAACTTCACCATCTCCTTGAACAGCATGTACATCACCAACACCAAATAAAGCACCTTGAACAAAAATAGGTAAATATACTGTTGTCCCAACTCTACAAGCTTTTGAATCCATGTTTCCACCATATTCTTTTGGAATCAAAGTACCATGAGCTCCTTCAGGAGGAGCAACAATAATTGTTCCAGGGAATGGATCAATTGGAATTTTTATACCATAGTCAAATTCTGCAAAGCCATCTTTTATTGGAATAATTCTAGTCCAAGGTTCTGGAAAATCTTCTGCTATAAAACCAAAATTTGGGATAATACAGCATGCACCTTGTTCTGCTAAATCAATTTTTTCTATATGAACTTCTAGTGTATCTCCTGGTTCTGCTCCTTCAATATATACTGGTCCTGTTGCGGGATTAATATGTTCCATATCAAAATTTATTGGCAAATCTTCAGGAGTTTTTATCACTTGATTAAATGCATCTCTGCATTCAAATATGACTGTATCTCCAGATTTTACTTTTAAAACTGGTTTATTTTTTCTATCTGCTTTAAAGACAACTTCTTTCTGAGAAACACGATGGATTTTTCTTTGATTCAATTCAATATACCTATTCAGAATATGAAAGAATCCTTAATTAAAAATAATTCTAAAGCAAATTTAGAAAGAAATTTCATTTCTTTAAATTGTTTATTGATTTAATTTTTTCTTGATTTTTCTCTCTATTTCCATTGCACATTGAATACCATCAGCAGTAGCTATTGAGATTTGTCTAAATTCCTGATTTACTAAATCGCCTATTTGGTATATCAATCCTTTTTCAAATAATTCATTTGGAAATTTCTTAACCAGAATATCATTAGGTTCTCTTCCTATGGCTAAAAGGACAAAATCAAAAATTAGTGGATTCTCTTTATTTATAATCAATCTCACTTTATTATCAGATGTTATTTGAAATTCATTCACAATTTTTGAAGTTTCAATCGTAATTTCATTTATATTTGATGCTCTATAATAGAGAAGTTCCAAACAACTGAGAAATTCATTTCTATGCAAAATAGTGATTTTAGATTCCTTTTGAACTAGATTTAAAGCATAATCAAAAGCAGCATCACCCCCACCGATAATAGCAATATTAGCTTTAATTTTTTTTTCTTCAGGAATATCATTTGGTTCATAGAAAATTAGATTCTTTGATTTTAGATCTTCAATACCTTTTATTGAAAATTCTTTAGGGATTGTCCCTGTAGCAAAAATTAAAAAATCACTAATACTTTTCGTTTTGTTGGTTTCAAGAATGAATTTACTGTCTTTAAAAATACCATTTTTTACTTCTTCATAAATGATTTCAATTAGCAATGAATTTACATGTTCTTTCATTAATTTTACGAATTCTCTACCATCTATACCTTGTGGAAAACCAATATAATTTTCAATGTAATTTGCATTTACCGTTAATCCGCCAATTTCATTCATTTCAAAAATTATTGGTTCAATACCCATTCTCTTTAATTGTATTGCTGCAGCACAACCAGCAGGTCCTCCTCCTATTATTGCTACTTTTGTAATCAATTCTTTCATTTATTTTTTCCTCCAAGTATTTCATTACTTGTAATTGGTATTCCGAATCCATGACTTGCAGCCTTAAGCGAATTCAAGTGTAATTCTTCTGTGTAGGTTGCTATGCAATCAATTGGCAAGAATACTTCAAAATTTAAATTAAATGCATTTCTCGCGGTAGTTTCACAGCATAAATGAGTTGCAACACCTGTTATCATTATGCTAGTACTTCCTGATTTTGCTAGAATATTAGCAAGATTAGTACCTGAGAATGCATCATAGGTATTTTTTACTATAATGTTTTCTTTATCAACTTCAAATTCAGGTGAAATTTTGTACAAAGGATCAATTATGCTTAGTGAATCATTCCACCATTTATTCATAATATTATTTTTATCTAGTTCTGGATCTAAGCCATATTGTATGAAAAAGTTAGGTCTATTATTTTTCTTGAAGAAATCTTGAATTTTCTTAATTGGTTCGATAATTGTTCGTGCAGCAGGTAAAAAAGCATGGGATTTAGGATTAAGGAAATATTCTTGCATATCGATTATTAGAAGTGCTGAATTTATAATATCAAATTTAAAATTCCTTTTTTTGGAATAATAACGGGATAAGATCTCTTTCCATTCAGCTATCTTACTTTCTTTATTCAATTCTGTAAAATAATCTTCTTTTCTCATTATTCTTCCCTAATCCGGATTATTAGCTCGATTCATTATATTTTTGATACTCTTCAATTGTATAAGTTTTATCTTGGAATTTAAGAGCATGTTGACCACAATTACTTCCTATGTGATTTTCTTCTAATTCACCTATACTTAATAAGACTTCAAATCCTTTTTCTTCAATTTCCTTAATTTTTTGTTTGGCTAATTCACCAGTTTCTACGGAAATCAAAGATTGCAAACTATGAGCCTTAGCAATGCCTGTAGGATTTATAGGTGTTATTTTAATGAAGAATTTTTTGGGATCAAATATATCAGCTAATCGTTCTGGATCTAAAGGATTTGATTTTTCAGAAGCAAAATTTAGTGTTATTTTCCTATCTCCCATTTTCCAAAAATAATTTCCATAATTAGCAATCTCTTCAAGAGACCATATTTTATATGGAATTACTTTTCTTCTAACATTTTCATCAGTTGAATGAATAGAGAATTGTAATTGAAATCTACCATTAGAGTAGAGTTCATCTTTTATTTCTATCATTCTATTCAAAAAATCTTCAGATTTCGATGGTGCTATAGTGGAAATACAAGGCATTAATCCTGGTGCATTATAAATTGATGGAAGTTTTTTCATAACTTCTAAAACATCTTGATTTAGTGCAGGTTCTCCCATACGAGCAAATTGAACTTTAAATTTCTCAACTGGAATAGTTCTCTCTGGGAATCTTTTTGAGACCATATATTCGATTTGATCAAGCATTGTTTCAGCAGATATTTTTCCATGATAATAAGTTCCTGCATCACACATTTCGCATCTTACTGGACAACCATACATAGTTGATAAAATTAAAACCCATTTTTTTTCTCTTGGAATAGGTGGTTGTAAAGATTCCACAAATTCAAGATAATTAGAATCTTTTTTTCCTACATAGAGAATTGCAAGATCATCACGACCAAACTTTGCTACAATTTCCATATCTAATAAACACCAATGATATTTTCTTTTTTTGGAGTTTTATTTATAGCAAAGTTGGCTATCAGAGGGCTCCTTACTCAATAGCAATTTAACAGTACTATTTTTTAAATCATTTTATTATAATCAAACATTAGTTAGTGATTTTTACAGTAATAAAATGCTAAGTTTTTAATCTTAAGATTTTTCTATATTGCTCAATTACATTTAAAAAGAATTCAAGATTTGATTTACTCAGTATAGGAGATAGAAAAATGGCAAAAATAAAAATTGTAACTGATTCAACCAGTGATTTACCAGATTACTTAGCAGAAGAATATAATATTACACAGATTCCATTAAATGTATTTTTTGGAGATGAAAAATTTAAAGATCGAATAAATCTCTCTCCAAGTGAATTCTATGGGATGATTGAAAGTGGAATATACGATTGGCCCACAACCTCACAACCCTCTGCAAAAGAATTCTTAGATTTATATAAATCGATTTTTGAACAAGGATTTGATTCAATAATTTCAATCCATCTCTCTGCAAGTCTTTCGGGAACAATAAATTCAGTGACTTTGGCTAAAAATCAACTTCCAGATAAAGACATTACAATTATTGAAGGAAATACTGTTGCAGCACCTCTAGGTATGTTAGCATTAATTGCAGGTAAAATGAATAAAGAAGGAAAGAGCAAAGAAGAAATTGTAACAACACTAAAAGAAAAGCTTGTTCCTTTTGCTCGAATAGTAGGAGTTCTAGACACTTTGGAATATTTGTACAAAGGAGGTAGAATTGGGCGAGCAAAGAAAATTCTGGGAACTATTCTGAAGAAGAAACCTCTCATTCAAGTTAAGGATGGTGTAGTAGATAGTTTTGGTACAATTAAGAACCATGAAGAAGGCTTTTCTGGATTAATGAAAATGGTTCCAAATGTGATTGATAAATTAATGGTTGATTCAATTTGGATTGGTTATACAGATGAAATTAAGTATGCAAATAAAGTACGAGATGCTCTTACTAAAATTCCAAATGCCCCTAAAGATTTAGTGATTTCTCAAATTGGTCCAGCAGTTGGTTCTCACATAGGACCAAATGTAATGACTATTGCATGGATTGGCGAATGGGATGAAAAATGGTTTTTTAAGGATTAGATAGATTGGTTCACTAATCTATCAGTTTTCTATTTTTTATAATTATTTTTCAATTACAAATAATATAAGTTATTTAATATAAGACCAATTTCATAATAAAAATAAATTATCTAGAAGAAAATTGCATATTTAGTGATTAAAATGTCAGATTACAAAATTAAAGAAATAAGTTCTGAAGATTGGAAACCAACTGCTAAAGGTATACCGGGAATTTTTATCTATTCAATAATGCCATCTGAGTGGTCTGAAGTTAAAATGTTATTAACAAAAGTAGAAGCAAAAGGGATTTTTCCTCAACACAAAGATGATTACCACCATGTTTTCCATTTTATTGAAGGAGAAGGGATAGTAATGATAGGTGATGAAAAACATGAAATTAAAAAGAATTTAATAGTACATATACCAGCTGGTTTGTTACACAGTTACGAAAATACTGGTAGTTCCGAACTAATTTTATTAACTGTAAATATACCTAAAAAAGAAAAGTAACAATGGATTATTTTATAAAATCCATCATTATATCATCATTCTTTTTAGCTAAAGAATAAGCTGGTTGTGTCATCTCAATAGAACTTTTCCTAGCAAATCGTATTGGTGTTTCTGTTTGAATAATTAATCCTTTTCTAACAAAATCTGTTAAATCTATTGGTAGTCTTATTTCATTAAAGTGAGTTTTCAAATCATAATGGGTCACTTCTTGTTCTTTCTCAAGATAACTCAGCAACGGTTGAGCAATGATTTCCATCTTTTCATCTAAATAGTCTAAAATTATTTGTAATACTGCATTGATAGTATGTTTATCCTTTATCTCGCGATTAATTATTTCTGTGAATATAGTATTAAATAACTGAGGATTAAATACAATTGCTTGTTGTATCACTTCTCTAAGAGGAATAGTCTTGTTTAACATTACTTCAATATTAGCTAATCTTCGGATAGCAGCAATGATAAAATAAAAACTATAAGATGGATTATCTTTTACATAGAGTGCTTTCTTAGCTTTAATAATCAAATCTCTACAAAAAGTATAATTGAGGAATAATTGTCTTTCAACATCTCTTGAACCAACAGTTTTTATGTCCTTTAATAAATCATTAATAGATTCATCTTTTGTATAGATTAATTTACTAACTGAAAGATGTGAATGTGCTAAACTACCGTCGAATTGCCTTTGAATTCTATTTCTAAATTGATCTCTGGTAAAAACTAAAGTGTCAAAGCTAACATCTTGTTCAATTAATCCTTTGTATAAGAAATAAGGTTCATCTCGAGTGATTATAATTACATCAAGATCAGATTTTTCCCAGACAACATCATGAGATAAGCTTCCACATAATAAGAATGATAATGCATACTCGTCTGCTTTAACCTTCTCAACAAGATCATCTAAAGCTTTCTGATAATCCCTGTGAACTATTTTTCGATCTACACCAGAAGGACCAATTTGCGTAGGAATTGTTTTAGAGGATTCAAAAAAGTCCCAATCAAAATGATATTGAGGTTCATGATATTCAACTATTCCCTTTCTAGTTATTCGTAGAGGTGCAAAAGTTCTTCGTAATATTCGTCTTCTATGAAGGTTTTCTAAATCAAGAAAACTAATTCCTTTAGAGCTGAAATGAGTGTCTATCTCTGTCTGTGTTGCTGTTCCACCATTTTCAGTAATAAAGTCTAATACTGGTTTAAAAACAGCTATTTCTTTTGAATCAAGATATTCATACACCTTTCTAATTGCAAAATCAAGTGTTTCAAAAGTGACTTTGTTATTAACAACTTTATCATAGACGTTTTTGTATAATTCTGGTTCTAATTCACGACCAACAAGAATTACTTCCCTTGGTGGATAGATTCCATTTAGGTAGCAAATGAAGTATCCTAATTCACTTACACCATGCATTAGATAATAGAGACTAAGTGCAATGTTATTTTTAATGTACAAATATTTCTCTGCTTTCTTGATATCATAGGTTGTAGCATTGAAATAAATAATTTGATGAGAAGTTTTATCTCGCTCACCAATTTGAGTGTTTAAATTATTGTAGAAATCAGTGAAAGAATCATCTCGAGAGAATAGTAATTTACTTCTTGATAATACTTGATTATAAGGCACTGATTCTCTTCCTAATGCTCTTCTTTGAAAATCATTTTTACTGTAAATAGCTATATCAATAGGTATGTTGTTTTCTATTAGTCTAGTCCATCTATGTTTGCCTTCTTCTGTGATTACGTAGATATTGATATTCGAACCTTCTACTATCTCGTCATAAGCAAGACTTCCATAAAGAATGAGAGCAAGGACTTTTTTGTCTTGTTTCGCTTTCTTTACAAATAATACTAAGGCTTTATCGAATTGCTTTCTAACTTCAGGATCTTCCATTTAAATCATCCCCTCAATTAATCTAACAATTCGATGCATTGAGGAATTCCGTATTATTAAAACAGATTTTCCTTTAGCTAATTCTTGGAAGTAAATCTCACAATTCTTTTTGTTGCAAAACATTATAATTTCTCCTTTTAGATTTTACAATGTTGCTTTAGGAATTGTCCTGTGTAAGAATTCTTACATTTGACAATATCTTCAACAGTTCCTTGTGTTATTACTTCACCGCCTTCTGCTCCACCTTCTGGTCCTAAATCTATAACCCAATCCGCAGATTTAATGACATCTAAATGATGTTCAATGACAATAACAGTATTCCCTGCATCTACGAGTTTGTGAATAGTTTTCAAAAGTTTTTGAATATCTTCCATATGCAATCCAACTGTAGGCTCATCCATGATATACAGATTATCCTTGAGTTTTTTCAACTTACCAAGTTCTTTTGCTAATTTAATTCTCTGACTTTCACCACCAGATAATGTAGGTGCAGGTTGACCAAGTTTCAGATAGCCTAATCCAAGTTCCATTAGTGTTTTTGTTTTATGAGCGATTAATCTGATATCCTTAAAGAAGCCATTTGCTTCTTCAATTGTCATATCAAGTACCTCACCTAAGTTTTTACCATTGTAATTGATTTCAAGAATTTCTTCATTGTAACGAGCACCTTTACATTCTGGACAAACAGTTTGAATATTAGGCATATATTGAAGCTCGATTCGAACAAGACCTTCACCATTACATTCAGCACAACGTCCCTCATGATTGTTATAACTGAATCTTCCGTAGGTATATCCTCGTCTTTTTGCTTCTTGAGTATCAGCGAATACTTGTCTAATCTTATCATAGAATCCTACATAAGTAGCAGGTGTTGATCGAGAATGTCTACCAATCGGAGATTGGTCTACTATTCGGACATCTACAATATTATCTACACCTAAAACTTCGTCATGTTTACCCGGGAGAATTCTTTGATCTCGCATATCATGTAATAGCCTATTACCTAATACATCTTCAATTAGAGTGCTTTTTCCACTTCCCGAAACACCTGTGATGCAAATAAATATCCCTAGAGGAAACTCAACATCAATATTTTTGAGATTATTCTCTCGAGCACCAATGACTTTTATTGTCTTACCATTAGGTTTTCGAGCTTTACCGAGGTATGGTATTTGTTTCTTTCCCAAAAGATAATGCCCTGTTAGGAATTTTGGATTCAGAAGAACTTCCTCATATGTTCCTTGAGCAACAATATTTCCACCATGTACACCTGGTCCAGGGCCAAGTTCTAATATGTAATCTGCTTGCTTTATAGTTTCTAAATCATGTTCGATAACTATAACAGTATTCCCAGTGTCTCTGAGACGTTTCAGGATATCAATGATTTTATTGCTATCTCGAACATGTAAACCAATACTTGGTTCATCTAGAACATACAACATCCCCATTAATTCAGAACCTAATTGTGTGGATAATTTAATTCTCTGAGCTTCACCAGCAGAGAGTGTTCTAGCTTGTCTATTTAGTCGGAGGTAATATAATCCTATATCAATCAAAAGTTGGATTCTTTTCTTCAATTCAAAGAGAACTTGATTAGCTGCTCTTTCAATTTCTTTAGGAGGTTCAATATTATTAATGAATTCTAACAAATGATCAATGAAATATTCTCCTAATTCATGAATGTTTTTTCCATTAACTGTAACAAGAAGTCTTTGTTTAATGAGCTTCTGACCGTAACAATCTGGACAAACATGTTCTGCCATGAATTTTCTGTACCATTCGTATCGTTCTCCTTTCTTTCTATCATGACGGTAAAATCTATCAATATAATTAAGAATACCCAAGAATTTCACTTCTTTCCCAACATCACGATGTCGATATTTATTTGGCCAATCGGGAGGTTCTAAAAGTGTGAATTTGTTTTCTATTCCATGTATTAATTGATATCTAACATCTTCAGGTAAATCTTTGTAAGGAGCGTTTATATCAAATCCCAATAACTTTGTAATGCTAAACATCCAATATTTGGGATACCAAACAAGAGCTCCTTTAGCTATGCTTTTTCTACTATCTTTTACCATCAGATACGGTTCTGCTTTAAGTAAGGTGCCAACACCTAAACATGTTGGACATGAATGATCAGGAAGATTTGGTGAAAATCCTCCAGGCAATAGTTTGTGAAAAATAATATGATGTTTTTTACATCCAAAATCCTTGTAGAATTTCTTTTTAATTTCATCTGAGATTTCTTCATTATTAAATTCGAATCTCATTAAATTACTTCCAACATTTTTAGCATTTTCTATTGAAATTGCTAGTTGTTGGTGGAGTTCTTGTTTAATGACAAATTTGTCAACTAACACTTCTATTTGGTAGTCTTTATCTTCATCTAACTCTATTTTATCATTAATGCTATAATTCTCACTATCTATTTTGATTCGTTTGTATCCTTTCTGTCTGATATCATCAAAAAGATACGAATAATCTTCTTCATAGATTTTATTCACTGGAGCTAGAATCTCTATGCTTGTACCCTCGGGTAAAGTCATTAGATGGTCAACAATTTGATTCGCGTTTCTTGTCTCAATTTCAACATTGCAATATGGACAATGCACTTGACCTATGACGGAAAATAAAATTCTCATGTAACTTGATATATCAGTCATAGTTCCAATAGTAGACCTAGGATTATATGTTCCTGTTTTCTGTTCTATTGCGACGACTGGGGATAATCCCAGTATTGAATCTACATCTGCTCGTTCTAACATAGGTAACATAGATCGAGAAGAGGCGGACATTGATTCGAAAAACTTACGCTGTGCTTCTCCGAAAATAACATCAAAAGCAAGCGAAGTCTTCCCCGAACCTGAAACACCGGTTAAAACCGTTATCTTATCTCGAGGAATATTTACGTCAATATTCTTTAGATTGTTTGTTCTTGCGCCTTTTACTGTAATAGTATCTCTCATATTATGCCTCCTATCATCATTTTAATCCAACTTGTGTTTCCAGTGTTTCATGAACACAATAACAAGTATCTGGATCTGATGTTTTGGTGAGGTTTCTCACGTATATGAGACAGTATTCTAAGTGTAGAATCATCTTAAATAAGTTCTTATTACCACTAGAAATCGTAAAAATAAAAAAAATCCGCAATACACGGGAAGTATTGAATCCTCAATGAGGTGAGTAATATTTACTCTTCTTTCAAACTAAAGAAATTATTTCTTCTTCTTTGGTGCTTGTTTAGGAGCAGTTTTAGAAGGAGCTTTCTTCTGTTGACCCTTACTTTTATTTGATTTTGCCATCTTTCTATTAACACCATCTTCGAAATATGATGCATTAAGATCACAAATGACTAAAACCTTTTAGTCTAAATTTTTTATAACAACACCACTAGTATTTAAACTAATCTCTTTCATTTAAATTCAAATTACTATTTCATGAAAACTTTGGTAGCTAATTCTTCTATAAAATCATTTTCTAAGTCGTTTAATTGTTCTCCAAGATTATTTGTAAGTGAATGCCAAATAGTAACTGATTTCTTAAGTTCACTGATAATTTTATCTAATTTTTGAATAGCAGTAAATGATTGCCCTTTATACACATAGCAAAATAGGAGAGGTTTTTCAGCTTTTAGCAAAAGAGTGTATTCTTGATGTTTTATTCTTTCAATTGATCCTCCTGTAGCAAAAGTTTGATGCATGAAAGAATCTATTGCTGTAAGAAATCCTCCTACAAACATTTCATCAATCATTTCTTTTGGGGAGAATTTCTTTGAAAAAATTGTCACTCCTCCTTCATATACGATTATTAATAAAACTGGTTCTTCTTCTTGAAGTTTAGGCATATCAACCGTTCGTTTATCAACCATCCTAATAACATCTTCGTTAACAGGTGTAGCAATACTTCTTTCAAAAGATAATTGTGTTTCTTGAGTTGGTTTTGCATCAAGTTCAAAATAAGAATCAAGTATTTTTCTCATTCTTGGTATATCAGAAGCAATTCTTCTAAAACCTTTATCTTCAGTAATTTGTTGTGTTTGATTAAGGTAATTTCTAGCTTCTTGATATTGGTGTCTTATCATTGCCAATTGAACTTTTAACCAAAAACTTTCAGCAATCATTGAATGCGATTCGATTTGCTTTGCAGTTTCAAAGTACTTTTCAATCATTGTTTCGAGATATTGAATTGCATCTTTATCTCTAAATAATTCAATTGATTTTATTAAAAGCTCACAGAGAGTATACAAAGCTATATTTTTGTATTCATGATCCAAGAGAACGTTTTCAATTATACTCTCTAAGATCGTTTTTGCTTTTGTTAAAATATCATTTTTTGAGCTTGTTTTTAATAAAATTGCAGAAGCTAATCGATAAACTAAATTACTAATATCATTTTTTTCTTTTTCAATGATTTTCTGAATTCTCTGTAAATATGTTTGAACTTGCCCTAATGTATTATTAGCTACATTTACATTGATAAGCCAAAAGAGTGTTTCTGTTATATCCCGTTTATTCTTTTGGTTTTCACGTAATTCTAAACTTTTTTTAAAATTATCAATAGCTGATTTTGAATCACCTTGTTGATAATTTAATTTTCCTAATGTTTCATTTACTGAAGCTAGACCAATCTTATCATTGAGTTTTTCAAATATTTCTAAACTTTGTTTAACATAATCAAATGCTTTTTCTATTTCACCTTTCCTATAGAAAATCTTACTCAAAGAATTCAAGGTTTCAGCTATACTTCTTTTATCATTTTTTTCTTCACGAATAGATAATGCTCGTTCAAGATATTCTAGAGATCTATCTAATTCCCCTAATCTGTAAAAAATTTCACTAATGCTCATAAGAAATGTGGCAATTGCTTTCTCATTTTCAATTTCTTCTGCAAGTGCTAAACTCTGAAGATTATTTTCTAATGCTAAACCGTAATCCCCTTTCCAAGCATATGAATCGCCAACTTTATTTAAGATATAAGAGGTTTCTAAATCATTTCCAATTTCGCTATATATATCTAAACTTTGTTGATAAATTAATTGCGAGCGAATAACATCTCCTGTTTTAAAATAAATTCTTGCAGCAGCAGAGGAAGCTTCAGCAATTCCAGGTTTTTCATCTAATTCTCTATTGAGTGATAAGCTTTGAAGATACTCATTTAGAGCTGATTTCAAATCCTCTTGTTTTTCAAATATTTCCCCCTTAACAAAATGATAATTGGCTTTTCTAATCACTAAATCTGCTGACTTGAGATTTTTTAATTCTTTTAAAATATCAGAAGCTTTATTAAGAATAGTAGAACCTTCTTCTATATTATTGAGACTTAGCAGTAAAGATGTTTTAATTAAAAGTGCGTCATAAATTGGTGCAGCACTTTCCAGATAGCGATAATCTGCTAATATACTCTCTATAAGAGTGAGACCTTGTTGAAATTCTCCAATTTTATTCAGTAATTTTGCTTTGTATATTTTCATAGATAATAGAGCAGCTGAATCCAACCTACTCGTAGTCTCAAAAACATCTATATCGTCTAATGCCCTTTCATATTTCCCTTCAGCAATGAGGTGTTCTAATTGAATAATCTCTTCTGGTTTTGAAGACATCATTTTAGACACTCACTAATGAAATAGTTAATTTAAATATAAATGTGATTCCTTTTAGGTAAATTTTGTCAGAAAAAAATGCTAAAAAAAGAGAAAAAAGTGTGAAAAATGGTTGAATTACAATATACGTTTAAAGAAATCAACCATTGTTCGAATAGTTAGCATTCGTGTCTTGATATCACCAAAACCACCATGCCCTACTTCGTCTAATTCCATATATTCAAAATCTTCTCCTTCAATTTTTCCTAATTCTATCAATTTATCTCTAAAGATACGCGCTTGAGATATTGGGCATCGTGGATCGTTGACTCCATGAAAAATAAGTAATTTTGCAGTCATATTTTGCGCGAAATTTACTGCACTTCGATCATACCATAAATCTTTATCATCTATTGGATTGCCCATTTGTCTATTAATAAAATATTTAAAATGAGGCATAGATTCTTCGTAGAATGAAAAGAATTCTGATATACCAATCCAAGCAAAACCTGCTTTCCAATATTCAGGTGCTTTTGTAACTGCTATAAATGTCATAAAACCTCCATAACTACCGCCACCAACACCTATTCTTTCAGAATCAACATAGGGAAGTGATTTAAGATATTTAGCTGCAGAGACAACGTCTTTCAAATCAAGCCCACCCCAATCTTTTAGACATGCATCCCGAAATGCTACTCCATAACCAGTACTACCTCGTATATTTGGTAAGATTACAACAAAACCTTCAGATGCAATATATTGATGCATTGCACTAAAATTCATGAAATATTGACCTGTTGGTCCTCCATGAACATCAACAATAGCAGGTAATTTTACTCCTTCAAGAATGTTTTTTGGAACAAAAACAATTGCTGCTATCTCTTGACCATCAAAAGATTTGTATTTTATATATTCAGGAACTACAAATTTAGATTTATCAATCGAACCATAATTTGATTCTAATAATACTTCATATTTATTAGTGGTTATTTCATATATCCAAATGTCATTTTTTATTTCATTACTTGTATAATAGAAGAGTAATTTATCATCATCCACAAAATCTAAGTTATAAGTTAAACCAGGAGGAACATCAATTTCTAGCATTTGTCCTGTTTCTAAGTTATAAATAATAGGTTGCAAAGTTGCTTCATGATTTCTAATAACAGCAATATATTTCCCAGAGGGACTAAATACACCACCAAATTCATCATAAGTACCAGTACTTAACCATTTTATTTCTTTAGTTTCAATATTATAAGTACCAACTTGGTTTAATCCGGATGCATCTGATATAAATGAGAATATTTTCCCATCAGGATGCCAATCGGAAAAATTATCATGAGAACCTTTTTCATCTATTCTTATGATTCTCTCTAAATCTTTTGTTTCATTATTATAAAGATAAATATCTTCATTCTCCAGATTAGTTTTCATTTCATTAGTGTTCATAATCATCCATTTATCATCTGGACTCCACTTACCTCCAAAAACTGGAACATCTGCAGCAGATAATTGAGTTACTTCAGAATCATCTAGTTTCATTTTAAAGACGTTCATTTGTCCTGCTCTAGTACTAACAAATGATAACCATTGATTATCATTACTTACTTCTACAACATGTTCTTGAGCTTTAGGAGTATTTGTTAAAGCTTTAACTTCCTTAGTCTGAACATCAATGACCCAAATATCATTTTGCTCATTACCACCATCATCTTTTCCAAAAAAGATCTTTTTACCCCCTTTATCCCAAGTAAATCCTGTTCTTGGAGCTCTAGGTAGTTGTCCATCAGATACTTGAATTATTTCTTTAGTTTTTAGAACTAAAACATATAATTCGATTCTACCTGTAACATCCCAATAAAATGCTAACTTCTGTTTATCTTTAGAAAGAGTCGGCATAGAATAACTTGGAAGACTCATTAATTCTTCAAAGGGTAGAGGATCTGGTTTATATTCTGTCATAAACAATAATTAAAAAATTACTTTAAATTAAAAGTTTTGATTAAATAAATAAAATAGAAACAAAAATAGAATTAGTTCTTTTTTACAGATTACCATTAATTTTATAGATGATGAACATAACTTTCTTAAGTTAATGAGAATATCTCCTATCGATATTTTAAAAATAATCAACCTGTTATCATTAAAGAATTAAAGTGATTGTGATGGCCTCTGGATTCTATCTTAAGAATGCATTTAGAAATATTTGGAATGGAAAAAGGCAATCAGTAATTTATTTTCTAGGCATTTTTATATCCATAACAGTTATTACTTCATTAAGTATTTGGTCTGTTACTGCTGAAGATTCCTCAATAAGAGATTTTATGGCAGCTCAAGATTATGAACTTCGAATTCGATCATATCTTCCAGATAGACTACCAGACATTAAAGATTGGTTGGATCAAGATTCTTTAGTTGAATCTTCATCATTTATTTTCTATAATTTAGCATTTTTTAATGCAGAAGATAAAATTCCCTTTTATCGTTTCTATCCATTAGATAATCAAGAAAATATGTCTAATCCTGTAGGTCTTTCAACTTTACTACTTATTGATAATAAAACCATACCTAGAATCGCTAGTCAATTCACATTTCAAGGAGATTTTGATATTCAAGAAGGAGAAGTATTAATCAGTAGTACTATTGCTCAACAACTACAATGGGTGTATAATACTACAATTACTCCTGGTATGAAAGTCAATTTATCTGTTTGTAAACAAAGCACAGATTACGGTGTTTTTCTATTTCAATATGAACCAGAACATTTCTACAATGTAACAATTCGAGGAATTTATGATATGATTCCTGGAATAACAATGATGCAATCCAGTTTTTCATCCGACTTTTTAGATAGTTCAGTAATTTTCTTGCAAGATAATATGGAAGCAGAACACATAGAACGAATGGAAAGTAATGGATTGATGCCTTTGTTATTTGCTAAATTAGATCCAGAACAGGTAACCGCTGAAGGTGCAGATGAAATTATGCCTATAATTGAAAATCTAATTCAGAGGTTAGAAATCGCTCAAACAACATCTTTACCATATATACTCGATACTCCTTTAAATGATTTAGAACAAGCATTTAGTAAAGCTAAAAGTTATATGTTTGTTTTACTGCCAGTTATAATTCTAGGTTTAATTCAATCTCTCTTTACAACAAATATTGTAGTTGAAAATAGAAAAACAGAAATAATTATCCTTAAAGAAAGAGGAGGACAAAAATTACAGATAATTGGTTCTCTACTATTAGAATTTTTAATATTAGCTCTAATGGGAATTTTATTCTCAGTGGTAGCTTCAATAATTTTTGCTGCTATAATACCTGGTTTGGCTTCTGAGGGATTATCCTGGATAAATTTCACTAATTTCTTAAGTAATCTAAAAGTTCAGTTGTTACCCATAATAGTTACAATCTTAGGAATTCTCTTAATTTCATTAATATATGCTAGTATAAGGATTAACCAGTTATTAAATATTGAAATATCTGAAAGAGAATTGAAGTTCAGAGAAAAAGTCCAAAAAGGTATACTCTTAGGTAGCTTAATAGCAATAACAATAGGGGCAACAGCAGTTTTAATTACACTAGCTATAATATATCAAATTGATTTAGTAGATGTGTATAATTATTCATTAGAAGAAACACAAAAAGGTACTATATTGTTTATTCTAATTACAATTATTTACTTACTATTGTCAGTATGCTTTACTTTATTGTTCATCTATTTATTAGGTAAAATAAAATGGAATAAAATTTTAAATAAAAATGGATTTTTTATTAGCAATATTTTCAAAAAATCTAACTTTAAATTCAATACAATAATTTTAATTTTGTTAATTGTCACAAGTACTTATTTCTTCACGTTGACACAATTGAAAACTTTAAAAACAAATGAAGAAGCAACAATTTATTACAATAATGGTTCAGATTTACGAATACATACATACGATGTTCATCACTCATTTGCAGAGAATTTTTCTCAAATAACAGGCGTAGAAGATGTTATACCAATAATGAAGAGCAGTGGGCAATATGGTTTTGATTCAATAACGCTATTTGGTATAAACGCAACAAAATACAGTGATATAGGAAGATGGGATGATAGTAGTTTTGATAGCGAACTTGAAATAATACCTGAAATCTATAAAGATTTGAATTACAAACAATGGTTAACAAGATTGCCACTAGAACCAAATGGTACTATAATAAGTGATAGTTTAGCAAAAAAGTATGAACTGCAAATTGGTGAAACAATATCACTTAGTAATGTTCTTTTTGGAGGTACTTTTGGTATTGATGTATTTCTTATTACTGGTATAATGCATTCAGCTCCAGGTTTAGGTCTAACAGAGGGAGCAAATCTTGCTTTAGGACAACCAAATGACTATTATATGTTAATTAATGAATGGAAATTTTTTGATAATTATAGGATAAATAATACTAATCTATTCTTAGCAAAAACAGAATCAACCGTATCAGTAGATGAAATTGAAAATGAAATTTCCCAATTCGAAATAGTTGAAGAAGTAAACCCTGATTTGGTTTACATCAGCTTTGGTGAAATCTATGTCAATAGATATGTTCCACCCATTAGAATTTTCATGTATACTCAAATGATTTTGGTACTAATAATTGCTGCAATTATCATCATTTCTAATATTGATTTTGTTCTAATGCAAAGGAGATCAAATAACGCAATACTTTTTGCAATAGGCAATTCATGGAAAAACCTACTCAAAATGACCATGTCTGAACTTTTAATTTTAAATCTTTTTGCAATTTTATTTGGTGCAATAATTGGTTTTCCAATGGTTGTATTGAGTAATTTTCTCACAAAATCATTCTTATTAGATAGATTGATACTTCCATTACAATATTCAGTTAACTATATTGGAGTATTAGCAGTTTGTTTAGGCATTATTATAGTTCCATTATTATCCATATTACCAACTTTATTGAAAAATAGGAATGAACGTATTGCTAACGTAATATTCCAATTACATATTAACTAGTTCATTATCCTTTCTTCTTTTTCTCTAAATTAGAAAACAATAAATAGAAAGAAAATAATTCCTTTGGTAATGTAATGGATGAAGGAAGTAATGTGAGATTTTTTTTTGAATATGCTATTAAAAACATAATTTCAAACAAAAAAAGATCAACATTATTCTTACTTGGATTAATAATCCCAATTACTGTAATAACTTCTCTCGATCTTTGGTCCAAATCATCAGAAAATCTTTTGATAGAGGAATACTGCTCTGATGTTGACTTTGAAATAAGAATAAGACAATTATTTCAAACTAATATGGTAGAAATTAATTCTTGGCTGAATAATCAATCTGAAATATTATCTTCTGATTTAGTTTATTACAATCTTATATTTTTTAATGCTGAAAATAAGAATCCTTATTATGCTTTCACTCCTTTTGAACAACAGCTTGAAAATGATGATCCTTTATCCTATGCTAATGTAATTATTCCCCCAAAAAGAGCTCTTGATAGAATTTCCAAATTTCTTAACATAACTGGTGATAGTAATTTAATGGAAAATGAAGTTCTAATTAGTAAAAAACAAGCTGAATGGATGGAATTAGCTTATAAGAAACCTATCGAACTTGGTATGAAAGTAAATCTAAGTATTGCGAGAAGAGGTCCTGAATTGGGAGAAATATTTCTTTTTCATTGTGATTTAAAACATTTTTATAACGTTACAATAAAAGGGATTTATGAAATCAGTCCAAAATCTTGTATGCTAAAAGAAACTTTTTCAGAATATATTCTATCAAATTCTGCATTCTTTTTGAAAGAAAATTTAGCAGAATCAGATATAGAAAAAATGGATGAGAATGGTCTTGTTCCAATAGTTCTAGCTAAATGTAAAACCGATTACTTAACAAATAATGGTATTTCCGGTATAGCTCCTGCTATTTATGATCTCCGCAATAAAATTACACTAAAATATCCCAATCTTTCACCTTTTGCTTTTGTATCATCTTATGAAAGATTATTAATTTCATATTATCAATCAACATGGCTATTTGTTCTTTTCATTCCAGTAATAATTGGAGGTTACCTTCAATCGATTATTGTTTCGGATATTATTTTATCTGAAAGAAAAAAAGACATTCTTCTTCTTAGAGACAGAGGAGCTCGAATACCACAAATATTAATTCTTTTTATTATCGAATTTACTATATTATCTATAATAGCTATTTTAATTTCTCTTGGTTTATCTTTTCTTATAGCTTCATTAATACCACTAATAGCGAGTGGAACTTATTCATTATCCTACTATAGTTTTATTTTATCAACAATGAGTTTTCCAACAATGGGATTCCTTATTTCTTCTTTAGGAACAATAACTGTAATATCGCTTTTTGTATTTATCAAAAATAAACAGGAATTAAATCAGTTTATTACAGAAAGAGAAAGATTACGCAGAAAAAAACTCTTGACTGTTGTAATGGTTCTTGTTCCAATAGTTATTTTCACTGGTCTTCTAATTAGTATTTTAGTATTAATTATACCTTATTTAAAGGAAATCTCGATTACTTTCAATTATAATTTAGAACAAATAAAAACAAGTTCAATAATTCTTGCATTAGTATTAGTGTTGTTTTTTATTTTCATAGTATTATTTACTTTTGGATTTTCAAAAATACTTGGTAAATTCAAATCAATCTACAAATTAATTTTCCCAAAAAATTACTTCTTTTTATTACATAGTTTCAAAAAAATCAATAATAGATCAAGTGTTTTATTAATACTTACCATTTTATTTAGTAGTTCAGTGATTTACTCTAATTTACTTGTATCAAGTCTAAATGTAAATGAATCAGAAACAGAATATTACAATAATGGTTCCGATTTGCGTATCGAAACTATTGATTCAAGATTTCAATATTACAATAACATTAGCAATATTGAAGGTGTTAAGGAAGCAATACCAATTTTCAAATTATCAGGACTTTTAGGATATTCTTCTGTCACTCTTTATGGAGTAAATCCTTTAAGATATAGTAGATTAGGTAGATGGGATAAAAGTAGTTTTAATGAGAATTTTATTCCAGATAATATGAAAGAATACAATATTACCCAATGGTTTCAAAGACTGGAAACTCAAAAATATGGGATATTTATCAGTGATGCTTTGGCTGAAAAACACGGATATAGTATTGGTTCATATATTAGAATCAGAAATATAGAAAATCCTAGTAGCTATTCAGATTTTACTTTTATAGTAGTTGGAATAATTCATTCTGCTCCAGGATTAGGTTTAGCATCAGGAAAAAATTATGGTTTAGGACAATACAATGATGAATTTGTGATAATACATGAATACAGAATGGTTGTAGATTTTCAATTAAAAGAAGTTAATCTTTTTCTTGCTAATACTGAAAAAAATGTTTCTATAAATGAAATTTCATCGGAAATTTATCAATTTAGAAATGTGTCAAGTATAAATCAAAAATTAATATCAGAAGGAGAAACAACTGAATATATACAAAAATACGTTCCTAAGATTCAATTATTCATAAATATTGAATATACTTTAATGGCAATAATAGGTCTAGTTTTAGTCTTTACATTTAATAATTTTATATTAATGAATAGAAGAAGTACTAATGCAATATTTTTTGCCTTTGGAAATTCTTTTAAAAATTTTCTAAAATCGCTTATGGCTGAATACAGTGTTATTATTATTACCACACTTATTTTTAGTATATTATTTGGTTTTTTGTTAACTACTTTAATACTTTCAGTTAATGCCCCTTTTCTTAAAAGCATTATAATAATACCATTGGTATTGAAACCAAATGTCAAAGGAGTAATTTTGATACCCCTAATAATCGTGCTAGTAATTTTGACAAGTTTACTTCCAATGATTACTTCAACAAAAAAAGCAAAATTAATAAATTGCATGTAAAAAAATGTAGAATACCTCATTCCATATTTAAAATGTGCAAAAGTTAGTAATGGTAAACTTTCAGTTTCTTTTTGAGAAAACAGAAGCGAATATTTCTAATAAATTAGATTCTTCATCAAACAAAAAGATATAGCATTAAATTTTTATTTCTTAATTGAAGGAATAATTTCATGTCATCGATTTCCAACAATTTTATAGATGAGTTTGGGCCTTGGGCTTTAGTAGCAGGTGCTTCAGAAGGCATAGGTGCTGCTTTTGCTCGAGAAGTAGCGAAAAAAGGTTTGAATGTAGCAATAATCTCGAGAAGAAAAGAAGTTCTTGAGGAATTAGCTAAAGAAATTAATGAAAAATATCAAGTTCAAACTAAAGTTATAGAGCAAGATCTTACTTCTCCAAATTTATTGGATGAATTAACAAGTAAAACTAAAGATCTGAATTTAGGATTAGTTATTTTTAATGCAGCACTTAGTCTTATTGGATTATTCCACAATACATCAATAGAAGTACATCAAAGAGTAATTGATTTGAATTGTCGTGCACCTATGATTTTAAGTTATCACTTTGGAAATAAAATGAAAGAGAGAGGAAAAGGCGGAATTATATTAATGTCCTCCCTTGCTGGTTTACAAGGAAATCCAATACATACTCATTATAGTGCTACAAGAGCATACAATATCAATCTAGCTGAAGGACTCTGGGATGAATTAAAGAATGACGGAATTAAAGTAATGGTAGTTTTAGCTGGACCAACGAAAACACCTAATTATTATAAATCAGACCCTAAGGAACTTGCATCTGTTAAGTCAATGATTTTAGAACCACAAGCTGTAGCAAAGCAAGCATTAAATGCATTTAGAAGAATAAAAAAACCCTATTTTATTCCTGGAGTAAAAAACAGATTTACTAGTTTCTTTTTGCAACATTTTATGACTAGAAAAGCTAGAATTAAATTAATGGGTTCAGTTGCTCGAACAATGTATGGGGAAAATAAAGATCATTTTACATCTTAATTTTCTAAATATTATAAATCTCAATAATTACAATTATACTAAAAAAAATTAAAATGGTTAATTGGAAATAAAACCTATGCTTGAAATAACAAAAAATGAAGCTCGAAAATTCATTCTGAATCGATTAGGACTTAGAACAAATAGTTCATTTTCTTCAGTGCTAGATGTTGTAAAACAGATTCATAACATACAAATTGATACAATTTCAGTTGTAGCAAGAGCTCAAGATTTAACTATTTTTAATCGTATGCTAGGATATCAAGAAAAAAATGTTTGGAAACACCTTAAAGAGAGAGAATTATTAGAATTTTGGTCTCACGCGATTTGTTTGATGCAAATAGAAGAATATCCATTTTATCTTTGGAGAATAGATTATCATACGAAACATAAGAGCAGTTGGTGGAAACACTGGGAAAATAAATGTAAACACATAATTGATAGAATATATAATTATGTAAAGACCAATGGACCAACTAAAAGTGCTGATTTTAAACAAAAGGAAATTAGAAAATCAACTGGATGGTGGGATTGGAAGGAAGAAAAAATTGCTTTGGAAATGCTATTTCATACAGGTAGATTATTAATAGCTTATCGAGAGAATTTCCAGAGATATTATGATTTGCCTGAAAATGTAATACCTTCAAATGTTAGCACAGAAAAATTATCTCTTGAAGAAGTACCTCAACATTTAATTAATATAGTTTTTTCATCATTAGGAATAGCTAGCGTGGAAGAAATAAAACATTATACTGGTCAAAGTTTTAGTCGAGAATTATGGAAAAATAACGTAGGAAAGATTGAAGCCTTTTTAGATAATTATGTTAAAGAAGATATCTTACTTGAAGTAAATGTTAACGAGCTTGAAAATAAACACTATATGCTAGCAAAATATAATTCAGAATTAAAGGAAAGTCAAAAATTTAATTTTAATCGCGTTCCAGTTAAATTTCTCACTCCTTTTGATAATATTATTAGAGAAAGAAGCTTTGTTCAAAAATTTTGGGATTTTGATTATAGGATTGAAGCGTATACACCAGTTGATAAACGACAATATGGTTATTTTTCTCTCCCAATTCTTGATAAGTATCACTTTATTGGAATATCTGATATGAAAGTTCATCGAAAAGATCAAATGCTGGAATTAAAATCGTTATTTTTTGAGAAGGATTTTAAAAATGATGATGGATTTATTGATCGTTTTATTACAGGTTTAACTTTGTTCAAAGATTTTCATGGTTGTAATGAGATAATAATCAACCATTGTAATTATCCAAAATTACTAATGGAAATAAAAGAGCAATTAACAGAGTAATATTTTTATAATTTTGAGAGTTCTTAATCGGGATTATAGTAATTATTACTAACTATTGAGTTGATATATTATGCGAACAGCTATTCCAATTAAAGAAAGAGATTTACCTAGAAAAGTGATTGATATAATTTTGTTAGTCTTCTTTTTCATTAATATCATTTTCATTTGTTACCTATTCGATATCGAACAATTAATTGTTTCAGGAGAAGATCATACAGTCAATTGGGAAACATTCACATATCCAATTTGGCCACCAAAATTCATTGTAAATTTGAATCATTTCGTCGGGCAATTCGATAAAGCACTTCTTTATCGAGATCCTTGGTGGAGAGCAACAATTTGGATTGATGTTGTTCTTTTCGGTCCATTTTACATTGCAGCTATAATTGCTTTCATTAGAGGTTGTAATTGGATAAGAATTCCAAGTATAATGTGGGCAACTATTATGTTAACTAATGTTACAATTATCTTAATTACAGAATTTACTGATCCAAAATATGCTGGTGGAAAACCATTACCAATTATTGGTGCTAATCTTTTGTGGATTTTAATACCAATATTAATAATAATCAGAATGGCTCTATATCCTCAAACATTTTCGGGCGAAAGATTTCAATTTAAAAAAGAAGAAACATCAGATTAAATTTCAAATCATTCTTCTAAATAAAATTTATAAATTATTTTCTTTTTTTCTTAATTCTGTGAAAAATTAATAAATGTGAGAGTGAAGGTTACTACTATCTTAAACGGTTTGGTGGAAATGAAATGGCTCTCATTAACATATTGTGGCTCTTTCTAGGGCTTTTGGGTTCTTTTATTAGTGGTTCAATCCCATATTCAGTATTAATTGGACGACTAGCAACTGGAAAAGATTTACGTAATTTTAATATTGGTAATCCAGGTGGATTTAATGCGGTTATGACCTATGGTCTTCCTATTGGAATGACTGTTATATATGTGGATATATTGAAAGGACTTATTCCAATTGCGCTACTTGATTGGATTTTTCATATGGATTATTTTATGAATGATTCATCAATATGGCATACATTGATAGTAATATTAGGACCTGCAGTCTGTATTTTAGGTCACAATCATTCGCCTTTTCTTAAATTCAAAGGTGGAAGAGGATCAGCTGTATTTATTGGAACACTACTTTGGATGAATCCATTAGTTTTAATTACTTTCTTTATTCCATTTGGACTAATGATTGGTTTATTAAAAGTTCCAACAAGATTATCAAATATTTTAGCAGTAGTATTTTTCGCGCCTGCTTCTTTGTTCATAACAATATATCCTCCATGGAATTGGATTTATTCATTAGCATGGATCGGTGAGATAGCTGGAAAAGTGACTTTCTATTGGACACCATTTTTCATTGCATTAGCTATGTGGATTGCTTGGTTGCCCAGACACTGGCCTTCTATCATTGCTGCTATTAAAGGCGAAGAGTGGACATTATCAATAACTGAAGGACAACAATTCTCTGAAAAATTTGACACTCAAAAAGATGAAGCTACTCGTGAATAAAAAAAAGGAGTAGAAAATTCTACTCATATTTTACTTTTTAAGAAGTTTATTTTCTTCTTTTCTTTATTACAACAATCAATCCAATTGAGAATAGTGCTCCAAAAGCAAACGCAATATATGGTACACCTAGTCCTCTAGTATAACTACTTTCAGCAACTTGAACAACCATATTGAATTTAGTATCTTCTCCTTGATAAGTCCCAGAAATACCAGTATTCATATTATAGCCTTGTAGTGTATAACTAGTAACATTGTAATCAAATCTAACATTGTGTATAATAGTTAAACTTGTAACTTCAGCACTAACAGAATAAGTTCCTAAACCAACAAGAGCTAATGCTAAAGTTTCGTTATCATCATACCAGGTAGCAGAGGAAGAAATGTTAAAGGTTCCCTCATCATTACTAAATCCCGCAAAAAATGGAGCCCAATTTGCTGTATCATTATAGAAATCATAAAGATTATCCCAATCGGTACTTGGAGGAGCAATATACCATTGATCCCCCAGACTAACACCTTTACTAATATCAAGTGGATCAGTAGTTCCACCTGTTGATATCCCCATCATTAAAAATGGGTACATAGAAGCAGCAATTAAACCTAAACCAAAGGATAACCAATTGTTTGATGCTGATTTCAAAACGGTATCATTAGAGCTAATATCAAAATTAACACTAGATGATCCTACTACTGTAACATCTATATCCAAATTTGAGTTAACAGCTACACCTGTATCCCCAACCCTAAATTTGTTGGTTTCCCCACTTACAGTTACTGCAGTACCCTCGGAGTAACTGAATTCACCATGGGCTTTCTTAACTACATAAACAAATGAATCACCTACACTAACAGCTTGTGAAGAGCTGATTGGTATTGTTAGTGCTAAAGTAATTACTAGAATTGACGTAAATATTCCTTTCTTCATCTAAATCACCAGAGTTTTTTTAAGATGGAAACTCTACCATTCTTATTGAATTAATTATCTTATATAAAGCAATATTTTGTGGCAAAGAAAAGTCTATAGTTTGTATTAATACCTTACTTTTTCATATAAACCAAAATTGTCCTCGACAGAAATAATTATAAAGTTTCGATATTTATATAAATAAGTGGAATATTCTCTCACTGGAAAAAATTTCTATATTGGGGTAACAAAATGAAAAGAAATCTAAAGCTAATATTGATTATTGGTTTAATCGTAATTCCTTTATTAAATTTATCTAGTCAAGTTAATTCGCATTCTAATAGTTCGGCTAATGTCTGTGAGGAAACTAATATTATACAAGAATCTACTATAAAAAATTTTGAAATAGGAGTAGAAATGACTATTCTTCATGCTTATTATTATGATTTAGATTCTGATGGTAATGAGGATGATATATTATCAGTTATTCAATTCAGCACTTATAGTAATAGGGCTGAATTTGTTATTACAGATTTATATCAATATTTAACGCTGCCTTCTGGATTTACCTATTCTTGTGGATTTAGGATAATAGGTTATTTTGATACAGTAGTAATTGAATTTTATTGGTATAATGTTGCATCAGAAAGCGGATGGTATACACTTGAAGCTTATGCTGAATCATGGAATAATTGTTGGGTATGTTATAATTATGATACAGTAACCTTCGATCCACCTGAATCGGATGATGGAGGAATGCCTCGAGTAGAAGCAGCTGTAGCGGATTGAAATTATTCAATCAACTGAAAGAATAACTTGTGGGTGATTAACTTTAATATAAATTTTACAGAAAAGGAGCTAAGTGTATTAATTGCACTTCAAGAGAATCCTCTAGCAACGTACGATTGGCTTGCTGAGAGAGTAGGATTAGTGAAATCATTAATCTTTGGAATATTAAAGAAATTATCAGCTGGTGCTGAACCACTCTTTCGTGTAATTGCCCAAACCAATCTTTTAACTTTAGATCAAGAAAGTGTTGATATTCTTGTACAAGCAAATAGTGAAGAAAAGCTTCAATTAATTGAGAAACTCTGTTACGAACATCCTTATACTTCCTATGGAGCTAGATGTTTTGGTAATACAAATGGGATGCAAATACAATTTACAATTCCGAAAGGAACTTCTTCACTGATTCATGAGCTTTTCAATAAATTACAAAATAAGAAATTAATTGATAATTTTATTATTCTTCCATTTACAGATTCTCATCCAATTTATTCTACACCGAATGTTGATTATTGGAACTCAGAAAATCACAAATGGGAATTTAACTGGGGTGAATGGTTTAATCTTACAATGAAAAAACAAATCCCAAAGGAAATTGAGGGGGAGACGGGATCTGCGAAAAAATGGTTAACAAGAGGCGATATTGCGATTCTTAAAGAAGTTTCACGCAATGCTCGTAGAAAGAATCTTGAATTGATTGATATTCTAAAAAAAGATGGCTATGATTTTTCTCCTCAAACATTCAGTCGAAGATTAAAAACAATAAAAAGTGAATGTATTAGTGAGTACCGAGTACTTTTAAATCCAAGTTATTTTGAGCTTTATTCAGCAGTATTGATATATGGTACAGGATCAAAAGATGAATTATTAGAATTACAATCTAAAATGCAACAAAAACCTGTACCATTTAGTTCAACATTCAAAATTGCTGAGAATCATCTATATTGGTATCTACATCTCCCACCAACTCATCTTTCAGATTTACTCTACCATTTAAGAAAGAAACTAAATGAATTACATTTTAATCATATAGATTATGTTCGATCAAGAACCTTTTTACTTTGGCCTCCAACATTTGATGAAGAAACACATGAATGGAGAAAAGACAAAGCTTTCATAGTTGACAATGTTTTAAATACTTTAGATAAAAAGTAACTTTTTTTATTTCTATTTATGTTCAGTTCTTCTGATAATTTCATTTTGTAATTTAGTTCCAAGATTGATAAAATAATCACTATAACCAGCAACACGTACAATTAAATCGCGATATTTTTCTGGATCATTTTGTGCTTCTCTTAGAGTTTCTACGGAGACGACGTTAATTTGGATATGATGCCCTCCAAGCTTAAAATAAGATCGAATCAAGTAGGTAATATTATCTATTCCTTTATCTGTAGCAAAGAAACTAGGAGTAAATTTCTGGTTTAGTAAAGTTCCCCCGGTTCTTACATGTTCTATTTTACTGGCAGATTTTAAAACAGCTGTAGGACCTTTTATGTCTGCTCCTTGAACGGGTGATATCCCTTCTGATAAAGGTTCAAATGCCTTCCTTCCATCAGGAGTTGCACCAATAACGCTTCCAAAATAAACATGAACAGTAGTAGGTAAAAGATTAATTCGATGATGTCCTCCTTTAGTGTTTGGCTTGCCATCTATAGCTTCAAAATAAATCTCAAATACTGCTTGAGTTTGTTCATCTGCATAATCATCATCATTCCCATATTTAGGAGTTTCATAGATGAATTTTTCTCTGAGAATTTCATTGCCCTCATAATTATTTCTTAGATTTTTAAGCATGCTTTCCATACTACAAGTTTTATTATCAAAAACGTTGTATTTTAATGAAGTTAGACAATCAGTGATTGTTCCCAAACCTACTCCTTGAATATAGCTTGAGTTATATCTTGCTCCTCCTGCATTGTAGTCCTTGCCTTTGATAATGCAATCATCTATAATTATTGATAAAAATGGAGCTGGTAAATATTGCGCCCAAATCTGTTCAATAATATTATTTCCTTTAATTTTAATATCAATAAAATAATTTACTTGTTTCTTATAAGCATCAAATAATTCATTGTAGGCTGAGAATTTTAATGGATTTCCTGTTTTTAAACCAATTAATTTACCAGTTTTAGGATCTGTACCATCATTCAAAGTAATTTCAAGTATTTTTACGAGATTAAAGTATCCAGTTAAAATATAAGCTTCTTTTCCAAAAGCTCCTGTTTCAACACAGCCACTTGCTCCCCCATTTCTTGCATCTTCAATAGATTTACCAACTCGAAGCATTTCTTTAACAATTATGTCAGTATTGAAGATTGAAGGTTGACCAAACCCAGTTTTCACAATTTTCAATGCTCTCTTTAAAAATTCACTGGGTGTTTTTTGGCTAATCTGAACCATTGAACTTGGTTGCAAAATTCGCATTTCTTCTATGACATCTAATATCATAAATGAGAGTTCATTGACAGCATTTTCACCATTTTCTTTTAATCCTCCAAGATTAATTAAGCAAAAATCAGTGTATGTATTACTTTCTTCTGCTGTAACTCCAACTTTAGGAGGGGCAGGTTGATTGTTGAATTTTATCCAAAAGAGTTCTAATAATTCCTTTGCTCCCTCTCTAGTTAATGTTCCTTCCTCAATTTCCTTTTTGAAGAAAGGATATAAATGTTGGTCTAATCTACCAGGATTAAATGAATCCCAAGTATTTAATTCAGAAATCACTCCCAAATGTATAAACCAATAATGTTGTAGTGCTTCATGAAAAGTTCTTGGAGTATTTTCTGGAACATGTTTACAAATTTCAGCGATTTTTTCAAGTTCTTTTTTACGTTTTAAATTCTCTTCCATTTCAGCTAATTCTTTTGCTTTTTTGGAATATCTTTTTCCAAATAAAATAATAGCATCCGCAGCAATTTCCATTGCTTTTAGTTCTTCTCTTTTTTCCTGTGCTTTAGGATCATTATTAGGATCTATTTCTTCAATACTTTCCTTAATTTTCCTTTTGAAATCTGTAAATCCTGTAGTAAAGATCTTTCCATCTGTAACTGTATGCCCTGGTGCTCTTTGCTCCATAAATTCTGTAAATATACCTGCTTCATATGCATTAATCCATTCAGAGTTTACTTCAGAAAAAATTTTATCACGAATGGATTTCCCTTTCCAATAAGGAATGATAACATTCTCAGTAAATTCTCTATTCTCATTACTTACTTTAAAAGAGATTTTTTCTCGAGAATTCAAAATATCCAAATCTTTTGTACTATGACAACAAATTTCCGGATAGGTTGGTGTTGCTTTAGGACTTGGTCCTCGTTCTCCTACAATAAGCTCTCCTGGATTAATACAGATTTCTTTATTTTCTAAAAGGTATTTGAATGCAAGAGCTCTTATAACGGGTGTAGAAAATTTCTCTATATCCTCACTTTGATAAAATTCAGTCATTAATTTTGCTCGTTCAATTGAAAGAATTGGTTGTGCTGTACGACTTTGAGTTCTAAGTGTGTTTACTCTTTCATTCATGTTTATTCCTCAATAATCACTTGAAAACCAAATTTCTCAAGATAAAGTTTAATTTCTTTCACCCTTTCTTTAGTTGGAGGTTGAATATCTTTCATTCGGTTTAATTTATTTAGCCTCAAGTATTTCTCTTCTCCAATAGTATGAAAAGCTAATAATTCAACTCGAATTATCTTTAATTTTTGAATAAATTTTCCTAGTTCCTCTAAATCTTCTTCTGAATCATTAATAGAAGGAATTATTGGTAAACGAATAATAATCTCTCTTTCTCTTTCAGATAATTTCTTCAAATTTTCTAAAATTAGATTATTTGATTGACTAGTATATTCTATATGTTTTGTATCATTAATTAATTTTAAATCATATAGATATAAATCAACAAAACCATTTACTTGATTAAAATATGAAAAATCTGCACAACCAGCAGTATCCAATGTAATATGGAATCCTTTTTTCTTACATTGCTTCAATAATGACACTAAAAAGTCAATTTGAAAGAGAGGTTCTCCACCTGAAAATGTAACTCCTCCACCAGATTCCTTATAGAAAATAGAATCTTTTTCTATTTCTTTCATAATTTCTTCAACTGTAACTAATTTACCAACTGTTTCTTTAGTCTTATTTATACGATTATTATTTGCTTCAATATATTCTAATTCTTGATTTTGACTTTCGGGATTGTGACACCACCAGCAATTCATTGGACATCCTTTTAGAAAAACAGTTGTTCGTATACCCGGTCCATCATGTACTGCGTAACGTTTAATGTCGAATATTATCCCTTTTTTACTCATAATATGTGAGTATAAAATAAAATTGAATATAAACTTAATTATAAAAAAATCAATCAACGAATTTTTTTACTTTTAATTTACTATCTATATCAACAACATTAAATATATTTTATCTAAAAAAATGCTTATGTCAGATAATGGATTTGAAGATGTAAAAATCTTAAATAATTTCTACCAAACATCAAGCTTCTTCCCTATGCCAGTTGTTTTGGTAAGCACAGTAGCAGAATCGGGACAGACAAATCTAGGACCATATTCCCTTTGTTTTCCATATAGAATTGCAGGTGAACAAACACAAGCAATGAAGTTAATTACTCGCAGTAATAGTAATACTGCAATAAACATTCAAAGAACAGGTATCTGTGCTATTAATTTTATCGAAGATGATAAAAAATACTTGGAAAATTGTGTAGTATTAGGTTTTCCAGGAGAAACTACAGAAGAAAAAATGATGAATAGTATTTTCACTCTGATACCTTCTACAAGATTAAATGGAGAAATGAATCCTAATATTAAATACCCGGAAATTGTAAAAGAGGCTTTTCAAATTTATGAATGCAAAGTTGATTCAAATCATCCAATTGAAGTAGATGAGGATACTGGAGAATGTCATATGGTTCTAAGAATTGAAAAAATCATTTTGAAGAAAAAATGGAAACAAGCACTTATTGAAGGGAAAGGTTTTCCAAGAGTACCAGTAGATTATGGTTTTAGAAATAATGCTTATTTCTGGTTTTCAAAACACTCCAAACCTTACAAAGTTCCAATTCCAGAATCTAAAGCAGTGGATATCAGCTCTATTAAATTCGCTGTCGAACGAATTGATCCAGAAATTATTTGGACTGATGAAGCATGTGAAAAAATAGTGAAAGTTCCTAGAGTTTTCTTATCACAGGTTATTCGAGGAGTAAATGATAAAGCTCGTGAAAAAGGAATCACTGAGATTACAGCTGATTTCATGGATGAAGTTCGTGATAAAAGATCAGATGAAAAAGGTAAATAATTTTATTATATTTCTATAATTAAACCATCATAAGCTATTTTAAAACCTTTTTTTTCTGTTTCTTTTCTCTCTTTACTTTTCTCAAATAAGACTTTATTTGTATGATTTAAGTGAGTGAAGTAGATTTCAGTATCTGTATCTCTCAATAATTCTAGAGATTCAATTATTGGTGGATGAGGAACTAAGGATCTTCTTGGTAATTCATTCTTTGAGTAAAAACAACCATCAATAAGTGCTATATCTGCTTCTGATATTATTTCGATAATTTCATCTGTCCAAAAATCTAGATCAGGTAAGTAGACTAAGGATTTTTTTCTATTAATAATGTAACCTACTGTATCTGTATATTCATTTCTGTGAGGTACTTCAAATGATGAAATTTTGAAATCTCTTATTGATTTTTCTTCACCTATTTTTTGACTTTTTGGGATAATATTATTATCTAATATTAGATGATTGAAGGGATGATTATTTTCAAGAAACGATTTCATTTTTACTGTGCAATAAACAGGTAAATCTCTTTCAGAAATACATTCTTTACCTAATTCCCAAAGTCCAGAGCAATGTCCATAATGTGCATGAGTTAGAAAGATGCCTGATATTGGTAATGCACCATTTCTTTTTGTAGAAGTTATTTCCTTTCTAATTATTTCAATTTGCTGTTTAATATCTGGAGAAGCATCAATTATGTAACAGTAGCTTTCTGTTTTATCTAGCAAAGCGATAGAAGGCCCTAATCTTATGTATGATGGATTGATTCTAGATTGTTGGCAATTTGAACATAAACAACCAATTTGTGGTACACCTGCATCTTGACCAGTTCCAAGAATTAAAACTTTCATTTTGATTTCACAAATCCAGAATTTTCTCATTTCCTCATTTTATTATTCAAAATATTAGTCCAATTTTCAAGTTCTCTAACTTGCCAAGCAGCTGAATCTTCCTTTCCGTTTTTATCAATGAAATACACTTTTAGCAAAGGTCTACTTCTGGTTTTTTTCAGATGCCATTTAGGATTATCAGTTTTCGTTATATCCTTTAATGGAATACTAATTTCTCTACTTGGAATCCACATCTCAAAAAATAACTCATAATCAGTTAAAATCAGAACACCATTTCCTCTAAATTGTTTTACACCAAGAGATTCCTGACCAAAATAATTAGCCCCTATACATGATATTACTATATTTTGCTCTGAGAATTTTGTAAGAATTTTTTCAGTACGTTTTCTAAACATAAAGATCACTAAAACTATTTTTCTGTTATAAAATCAATAATTTTTAATCAATATGAATTTAATGTAATTACTTATTCTAATAAACAAAAAAGTAAAAATAAATAAAATATATGAATCAATTTACTATTTTCTTATAAATAAGTCTAATATTTTCAGCGAAAATTTTTAAACAATTTAAGAGTGGTAACTTATTATAAGAAAATTTTACTTTTTGTGAGTTGAAAAAAATGAGTATTAGAATAATTACAGATAGTTCCTCTGATATTTCCTATGATTTTGCAGATGAAAATAACATTAAAGTTATACCATTAAGTGTGTCTTTTGAAGATAAAAGCTACAAAGAAGATCGAACATTCGATATCGACAAACATTATGATTATTATGAGAGTAACAAGAATTTCTTTCCAAAAACATCACAACCTTCTCCAAAAGAATATTACCAAGTATATAATGAATTAATAAAAGATGGAGCTAAAGATATTATTGTAATTTGTATAAGTTCAGCTTTAAGTGGAACATTAAATAGTGCAAGATTAGCTTCGGAAATGATAAAAAACGAAGGTAAAGAAGTAAATATACATCTTGTAGATTCATTAAATGCTTCTTATTCTGAAGTATTTTTAGTAAAAGATGCTTTAACACAAATTAAAAATGGAAAAAATGCAGAAACTATAATCAAGAGATTAAATCTACTAGTTACAAAAATAAAAACTTTCATTGTAATTCCAACCTTAAAATATCTTCATCTTGGAGGAAGAATTAGTATAGCAAAATATCTTCTAGCAAGACTTCTCCGAAAGATAGTAATAACTCAAGTAAATGAAAAAGGTGCTAATGAAACAGCTAGCACTGTAAAGAGTTTTGAACAAGGATTAGAAAAACTGGTTGAATTAACGACAGAGAAAAATAAGCGATTTCCAAGGAAAGTAGCTATTGTTCACGCTCGTAATTATGAAATGGCAGAAAAATTAAAAAAAATAGTTAGAGAAAAAATCCCAAATGCAGAAATAGAAATTGTAAGAACAAAGGTAACAATATCTGCACATACCGGTCCAAAAGCAGTTGCATTGATATCAGATTTTGGTGAAGAATTAAAGTAGTAAAATAGTAATTATAACTTGAAAATATTTCTTTCAAAATAAATGAGGGATGCTACCAATGTTATCTATTCAAATATTATCACTAGCAATTATGTGTATATGCGCTTATCTGATAGGTTCGATACCATTCTCTGTATGGTTAGGGAAATTACTTTCAGGTGAAGATTTGAGGAAGATTGGAGTAGGAAATCCTGGAGGATTTCATGCGTGTACAGTTTATAGTCCAGCAATTGGTTTACAATAATGTTTTTTATTTTCAGAATTTAAATTTAGAATAATCTTTTTTTATTTAAAAAATGAAGAATTATTTATGACAGAAAAAAAGCATTTTCTTGGAATTATAAAACCTGTAAGAGAGGGATTTATGACAAATCCTACTGAAAAGGAAAACAAAGTAATGCAAAAGCATTTTGAATATCTTAAAGGATTGTTAGCAGAGGGCAAGCTTGTTCTTGCTGGTCCGGTATTAAATGAAAAAAATCCTTTTGGATTATATATTTTCCAATGTACTACAAAAGAAGAAGCAGAGAATTTATTCAAAAATGATCCTTCAATACTATCTGGTGTTCAGAAGATAAAAGAATTCGAACCCTTTAAACTCTCACTTTACAATCCGCCTGATAAATAAAATCAGTTCTAAAATTATATGTTATTTTCCAGATAATTTATTTCCTATTTTCACAAAACACTTTTTTATTAGCTAAACTTACGTTGTAAAGTTAATTCTGAAAATTGGTGGATGACAAATGGTTTCAACTTGGATAGGAACATTTTTGATTTTGCTTCCATTTATTGCTGCAATTCTTCTACTAATCGTCGCTAAATGGAAAGCTGATATAACAGGATTCTTTATGTGGGCATTTATAATAATTTTAGCTGTTACTTATTTCAAAACTAACATTGGAGTAGTTTTTCTTGCATCAATAGAGGGATTTGTAAAATCCTATCCAATTTCATTAATGGTTTTAACATCTATTTTTATGATTACTTATATGCAGAAAACAGGTGCACTTCAAAGGATTATTGTTGCTTTTAAAACATTAGGTGGAGAAGGAAAGGAACCATTTCAAATAATGTTTATTAATATTGGACTAGGTTGCTTTTTAGTTTCAATTGGTGCAACACCAGTTACAATGCTCCCACCAATAATGTCTGCTTTAGGATATTCCTCCTTAGCAGCAGTTGCATTACCAGCGATTGGATATGATCCATTAACTACTTTCGCTTTACTTGCTGTTCCTGCTGTTATCTTTCAATCGGTAATGTCAGGATTATTTGATTTAACACCTGTTTTTCCATCATTAGCTCAAAGCGGTTTTACATTTTCATTATTCATGCCTATAGTAACAACTGGTATAGCTTTTGGTATGATGTTTATTGCTGGAGGTAGAAAATTACTATTTAAGAAACAATCCATTTTATTTGCTAGTGTAGGAGGATTAACAGCAGGTGGTACATCAATATTAGTAAATGGTTTAGCTTTTCTATTTGAAATGGATGGATTGGTTCCTTTAACTGGTCTCTTTGCTGGTTTATTTACCTGTGGTACAATGTTATTACTAGCTAAAATTCTAAAATATAAGATATTTGACCGTAGTAATCTTACAAATGAAGACATTAAAATTGAGCAATCAATGCCTTTATGGAAAGCATTAATGCCCTGGTTAATTTTAGTGTTCTTATGTGCTATTACGAATTTTATTCCACAGATATATGATTTCTTATTCAAAACGTTAGCAATGAATGTTCAAATAGCTGGAGCAAAACCAATTGCTTTACGTGTTTTCTGGAATGCATGGTTTTGGGTTATACTTGCAACTATTTTTTCAATGCCATTTTTAGGAATCAAAGGAAAATTAAGAGATACTTTTACAACTTGGTCTAAAAGATCCATTAGACCTGTTTTTGCAGCAGCTATATTTTTCTCGGTTGCAAGTGTACTCAACTATTCTGGAGCAACAGGTATTTTAGATGCTAATGGTTTTTGGGAAATTACAACAGAAAATAATATGATAAGTGTTTTAGCTGATGCAAGTGCGAGAATTTTTGGTAAATATTATCCTTTAATTGTCCCCTTCATTGGTTTATTAGGAGGTTTTGTAAGTGGAAGCGAAACATCAGCAATTGCTATGTTTACTAAATATCAATTCGATACTGGTAATTCCTTGGGATTATCTAATAATGGTATTCTTGTTATGGGAGCTGCTAATGGTATAGGTGGAGGCTTAGCAAGTGTTCTAAGTCCCGCAAAAATCCAAAATGCTACAGCGGTTATTGATAAGCAAGGCATAGAAGGAGAAGTAATAAAGAAAACTGCTCCAATAGCTATCTTAATGGTAATATCAGTTTCAATAATAACTCTTCTTTGGGCAAATGAATATCCAACAATTGTTTGGGTATTGGTTATAATAATTAGTATCATCTCTGCAATTCTTCTAAGTCTAAGTTTGTATTATATTATGAAAGCTATAAGATTACGGAAGGAAAAGAAAATTGTAGTTGAGACAGAGGAGGACTGAATATGGTTCTAGAAATTCTATCATATATTACTGTGGGATTAATTACTATTGGTTGGATAATTGCAATCACAAGAGAATTCATTCCATCAATATTGAAAATTAAACAGAAATTTAGCTCAAAAACCAAGGAAAATATTGAGGAGGAAATTTAATTTGGTCGAATTCACTGGTGATTGGATAACTCTATCAGGTTTGGTAATTATAATCATTGTTTGTACATTAGTTGTTGCTTTCTTAATTTTAGATATTCTACTCGAGAGATTCTCAGTAAGAAAATCAAAAAAAGGATTAAATTAAAAATAAAAAAAATTGGTAGTGAACCTACCAATTATCACCAATTTCTTTTAGCCAACTAGCGGAAACTTTTTCGACTGCCTTCTTATATGCAATATCATCGTTTGATTTTCCAGCTTCAATTGCAGCATGTAAATCTTGTGTTATATTAAGTAGTGCTCTCATGACTCCATGTGTGATGTCAGGAAGAGTTTGTGATTTTAATAAGACTTCCAAAAGCTCAAGTATTTGAGCATTATTTAGAGATGCTGCAACAATATTTTTTTCTAACAAGTTTGTAATAGCATTTTGACTAAGTTGTATAATTTCAAGGAAAATGCTTTGATTTATTGTACTTAATTCATTTACAACTTCTTCAATCCTAACCTTTGGTGGTTCTTTTATTTCAACTGGAGCAGTAAATTCAGAAACAGATTCCACTAGTGAATCTTGTATTGGTTCTTGGTATACTTCTGCTGGTTGTTGTTCTGTATAAATTGGTTGAGTTGGATATTGTTCTTGGACGGGTGCAGGTGTGGAAAGATCTAATTCTTCAAATTCACATTCATCAACCAATTGCATTTGTTCAACAATACCAAAGTGGCTCTCAACCAAAATAGATGCTCCACGGAAAGTATCAGGTGTAATAATTGGATTGTCTTTTAAAAGATCACCGTAATAAGTCTCAAAATTCTCTGTAAATTTGATTAATTTATTTTTGTAAATTGGTTTAACATTGTTTACCATTAAAACGGTATCACCATAGATGCCAGGACAAATTAGTACTTTCTTTTGACCAACTTCTACACTTTGAATTTCCAATTTTGCCTTTTCGCCAGTAATTTCCTGAAGAACAGCTCTAATACCTGTCATAGCACCACCGAAAAGAAGTTCATCTTTTACCATTTCAGGTTTATTAACCATATAAACACATGGTATGCCATTAAGGATATAAGCAATAACAACAATTTCTCGCTTCCAACCAATATTCGCTACTGTTCGTGGCATAACAATTGACATTACAACGATTAAAACTAATGCTGAAGCTCCTCCAGCAGAAACATAAATCAAATTATTTCCACGTAGAATCCATGGAAGAACTTCTGTTTCTCGTAATGTGATTTCGTAAGATAAATTATAGGTATTGCCTGCAAAATCAGTAACCTCTATTCTTAAGGAATAATCTCCTAATTCCATCTCGGATAATTCTAAATCAACTGAATAACGTCCAGAAGTTAATGTACCTAAAGCATCAGGAGTCATAATATGAATTTCAATATTACCGTCACTAATTATTGTCACTGTAACATTTTTGATTCCAATATTATCAGATATTGATGCACTTAAAGTATAATTTTCTGATCCATTTTCTTGATCAATTGTAAATTCTGCTGGAGTGTTACTATTGTGATCTAAAGCAGTGCTACCTAAAGTAGTAGTACCTACAATAGCTGGTGCAATTTTATCGACTACAAAAGAATAATCTTGTCTTGATTCACGACAATAATAATCATAGAGAACAATAATTAAACTATGGGAACCTGTATCATCTTGATAATCAGTATTCAATATACTAATCTCTGTTGTGAAAGGATTATATTGAATATTCAATTGATAATCTTGTGTAAGAACTTCGCTATTATCAATATAAATACTGATTTTCTTTATACCAGAACCAGCTTCAATTACTGTCAAATTGAAATTTAGTGAACCTGTTTTAGTATAAAATGGCATCACTAAATCGATTGAGAAATTCGAATATACTAAAGCAATAATTAGTGTAACATTGGTGTTTCCTTGATTATTTGCTAAATCAAAAATTTCAATTGAAATTGTTACTAAACTTGTGGTTTCGTCAAATTCAAAATATTGGTAATCCTTAGTTTCATTCCAGATATTAATTAATGTACCATTTATTTTTACTATATATTTTGATATTAAAGATCCTTCTTCTGTTATATCCCAACTGACTTTCACTACCCTTGTAGAAATTATTGTATTATTTGTTGGAGAACTAATCGCTATTATTGGAGCAGACTGATCTACTTTTATCCATCTGAAATCTTTGTAAGCTCCTACAGGATTTATTGTGATAGCAACTATCGTGACATTTAATGTTGGAAAAGAATCAATAGGAATAGAACCAAGATGAACAATAACTGACCTTGTAGTATTGTCATTAATAGTTTGATTAAGAATTCCATTTATGTAAATCTCAAATCTTGTGATGTTATCTACAAGATTGTCAGAAACTACCCAACTGAAAGTCACATAGACATCATTAGTATAATACGTTAGAGGAATTGGTGATGTAATTTCAATAGTTCCCAAGGAAGAATTATGGATGACAACTATACTATCAAAAGATACTCTATCATAATTATCGTAGGCATAAACTGAAATATTATTTGCTACATCATGTACAAGAGTAATTGTAGCATAAGTTACATATGGATCAATAATTGTTTCAATAAGAGAAGTTTCAAGATACACTTCATAATAAGCAATACCTGTCCCAAGATCAGAACTATTCCAATAAACTGTTACTTGATCTAAACTCGTGTTATATCTATTTACAGGGGAAATTATTTCAATGTAAGGATTTAAAGTTTCAAGAATTACCAGAATGTAATCTTGAGCTACGTTCCCTGCTTTATCAAAACTGGAGACAATTATTTCTTTAGAACCATCAGTTCCTAGATTTATATCTGCTTGATTAGCAGTACCACTATATTTTATTTCTCCATTTACTATAATTGTTGAATAATCAATCCCTGTACCAGCTAAGTTATCATTATTAGTCCATTGAACATTTAGTATTTGATTAGTTGTTAAAAGTCCTGTTAATGGACTAGTAATATTTACAACAGGTTTTATGGTATCTCGAGTGATACTTACTGAATCAGACCACCAATTACCCAGATTATCAAAAGCTCGAACCTCAAAAAGATATTCTTGATCAAATTCTAGATAAGCTATCTGGGAATTTATAGAAGAGGATACAGTAGCATTTAGTATTCCATCTCGATATACTCTGAAAAAGTCAAGTCCTACACCAAAATCACTAGCAGACCATTCAAGATCAATAGTTGAAGTGTTAACAGCAGAATTATCACTATGAGAAGTAATTGATATTGTTGGAGGAGTATCATCTTGGATAACAAAAACAGAATCTATTCCTTGGTAAAAATCTTCATCAACTGCTACTATAGTTATGTTCCATAATCCATCTGATTCTAATGGAACATCATAACTTAACATAGTATTGGCAATATTAGTATTAATTGGAGTACCATTTCTATAGATCTCAAAATGGTCCAAATTACCATCAAGATCTGAATAACTATATTGAATTGTTACTTTATCTTCTTTTGTTTGATAATAATTAGCAGGTGAAGTGATTGTTACCTCTGGTGCTCCAAGATCAATTCTAAATGAGGTTGTATCACTACTTGATTTTCCAGTAACGTCAAAACCAATTATCTCGAGATTGTGATATCCTTCAGCTAAATTAAGAGAAATACCTCCAAGTGTTCCATTGATTCTAGCTCGGAGCGTATCATTTGTAAGTATATCATAATGATGCATGGAATAATCATCTGATGCATCCCAAGTAAAACTAACAATATTAGTGGAATAAACATGATTGAGAGTTGGAAAAGTAATTGATAAAGTAGGTGCTTCTGATCTTCCTAAACTAATTATCTGACCAAAATTATCACCCAATAAAGTTTCATTTTCCCCATCTTGATCTATATCATAAATAATTAATGATTCTTTATAACCTGGTGAATGTCCTACATCACTAGACCATTCAACCTTATAACTTAAAGAATTACTACCAGCATCTGTAATATTTAATATTAACAAAGTGCCATTATTGCAACCTACTATTAATTCATTAACACCATCACCATCAAAATCCCCAACAACTGCTCCTCCACCCATAAAAGGGGTAGAAGTATTGTCATTAATTATTAACTCTAAAGGTGGTGCTGTATCACCGAAATCGTTTGCACCAAATATCCTTAAATAATTTTTTCCAACTAAAATGATTTCAATTTCTGCATCATTATCAACATCTTCAACAATAATTGTGTGTCCAAAATTATCATAGGTACTTGATGCTGTTCCTGAAGTTAAATCATCTTGACCATTGTCATCATAGTCACTAAAAGACCATTGCATAATTTCTAATTCTGTTTTAGAAATTGAATCATCACTAGTTATTTGTGAGAAAAATAATATCTCATTTTGAATATCTGAATCCATATTCGCCACTTCAATTGTGTGCACTTTAGTAGAAGCAGGATTAGTTGGAGTGATAATTCTCTCTAATGAAAAAATTCCAGTACTATTATCATATGCTATTTCAAAAATTTGACTATTAGCACCATCATCATATGAAACAATTATTTCAATTTCTGCATCATTATCTACATCACCAATTTCAATATACCCTCTCAGTGGTTTATCCAAAGGATTAATATAAGAAAGTGAATCGAAATCATTACCATTCCAAGAAGATAATCTAATTATACTCTCATTATTTCCACAGAGATAAATTTCATCTTTACCATTTTCATCAAAATCATAAGCTTCAATATCTCTTACAAGCATCATTTTATTTTTATGTATTGACTCCCAAGAAGACCAAATGCGAGTAATATTACCGTTGGAAACATCCCAATCATAAATTGCAGTTAGATTTTCTTTACCTGCAACAGTGGAATTTGAACTTACAATTAATTCCAAATCACCATTTCCATCTATGTCTGCTGTTCCAAGAAAAGTGCCATTATTCTCACCAAAAATACCTTTCATTATATTTGTGTTTTCCTCAAAAATATAATCTATAAAATCATCTTCTTTTCCTAGGCAAAGATCACCCCAACCATTAGCAAAAGTTCTGTATTCATTTGCTGTTCCATCAAAACCTGGCCAAGTTCTACCAAGTGATGTGAAATCATCGAATACTTCAAATGCTATTCCTGTGATATTTCCTGGATTAGTTTGAATAGTATTTTGACTGAGTGGAATCAAAACTTCATATTGTCTGTGATATGCTACTTCAAAATACGAATCCCCAAAAGAAGTATCCAATACAACATTATAGGTTGATATAGGATTTCCTAGTGTATGAGAACCTAGAGTGATCCATTTATTTTGAGAACTACTAAATTGTCTATAATAAAACGTATCTCCAGAATCATTACCAAAAAAGAAAACTGCATGATCATAATCTGTTAGAATACCGTTATGATCTCTATCCAAATATATTGCACATCCCCAATCTGTTCCGGGATCTTGTGTAGTAAAATCAGTTGCATCTAATGCAACATACAGGTTATTATTATCATTTTGAATTATTAATTTTGAATTTGGAGAATCCGAACCTAGATATAAATTATAAACTCCAGCAGAGGACCATTCACCAGATAAATCCGTATAGGTAAAATCAATTGCTCCATCAATTGAAGGAGCAGTATCGTTCCAAAGTGAAAAAATCTCTTTAGGGGAAGCTAAAGGTGAATGAGCTTGACCAAAATTCACATTTTGATTCAATCTTGGTAACAATGCAAAACCGACTAAAATTAATAATGAAGCTAAAATTATTTTTGATTTCATCCTTTCAAAAGATGATTTTGTATCTATTTTTAACATTCTAGTGAATTCTCCTTTTGAGTAACAAATCCTACTTCTATAACCAATTTTTTTGGTAATTTTACTGAATTTTTTTTGAAATACACTTAAGAATTACTTTGAAAAAATAAAGTGTTTTCGGTTAGAGCATATTTACACGTAATTACATTTTTATAATAAAAAATGCTTAAAAAACCCAATTTTTTTAAATAATATAGTTTCTTTTTTTGTTGAAGATTATGAATTCGAAAAGATTTGATCGAATAGTAATTTATGGTTCACCGGGATGTGGAAAATCAACCTTAGCAAATAAACTTAGTGAAATTTTCCAAGTAAATCATATACATCTTGATGATGTTTTTTGGGATCCAAATTGGTCTATACCAACAGCAAATGAATTTAGATCTCGAGTCAAAAGCGTTCTTATCCATGACAAATGGATAATTGATGGAAATTATTCAAAAGTACGTGATCTAATCCTACCAAAAGCAACTTTAGCAATAATGATCGATTTACCGCTTTTTATTATTTTTTGGAGAATTATTGCACGAACAATTACAAGAAACACTTTTCTAAAATTAATTGAACTAACACCATTGCCTAAAAAAATTGAAGAAACTAATTCTGGTGAAAGAATTTTCCAAGCAATTTTTGAGTTGTCTAGCTATGCCATTAGATATAAGAGACACAAATTGAAAGGCATAGAAGAAGAGGTAATTACAACAATAGGGAAAGAAAATTTTTACAAATTTCACAGACAGGAAGATATCGATAATTTCCTTGAGAAATTAAAGAAAAAATTGTAAAATAAAAAATGAAAATGTTTGAAAAGAATAAGATAACTATACCATCAATTTTTCTTTAATCTTTTCAACAAGTTCATCTGATTCTTCTGAATCAGTAACAAATTCTATTTGATTAGGTGATGAAATGCCAATATTAAGTTCAACTGCTCTTTTAATTTGCTCTTGTTCAAAAATAGGTCCTTTTGATACTTCTGGAGTTGTACCTAATAATCGTAAAAGAGCTACTCCCACAGCATCAATAGCAATTTTATCTGTACCTGCAACAAAAACATTAGCATCTTTTCTTGTGCCTTCCATTGGTCCACCATCTACAAAGGTAAAGATACCATCCATTATAATTAAATCCGCTTTGTAGATGGAATTAATTTCTGCTATCATTAATCTTTGATGTTCAGAAGAATGCAATTCACGCATATATTCGTACCCATCTCGAGGAACTAATCCTGTTGCATTTTTCATTGAGAGAGTAAAATGACCACCATATTGATGGGTTTTCAAACAACAAGTTTCTATAATACATTCTGCTTCATCATAAATTTTAGCAAACAAGAAACCTTCTTTCCAATGACTTCCTGTTGGTTGTTTTAAAATATAACCTTCTTTTGGTGCTGTTTGCAAATTAACAATTTTTAAATCAAACTCTTCTGCTAATTCATATAATCCTTTTTTCTGGAAAACTTCTTCTGTGTTAGCAGGACCACTTCTTTCTGCTACTGTAATGGATTTTGCTCCCATCTCTTTTAATTTAATAATCATTTGTTTCATTGTATCCATATGTGTTGAAGCTGGTGGGTCATCTGCTGTATTAAAATTTGGTTTAAAAATAATATTCTTACCTTTTACTGGATTTATTCCTAGAAGTTCAAAGGATTTGTTTACTCCATAAATTCTATCTTTTGTCGAAATAATAGCGATTTTTGTCAATAATATTCACCAATTCTTAAATAAATTATCATATTTAATCTAAAAGGTTTTCTTTTAATTATAATCTTAAAACATTGCATTTCTAATTAAGTTATTTGTTTAGTTTTGAAAGTTACAGAAAATACAAACAAACAAAAAATTCCCTGAGTAGAAAAATATGTTTTGAAATGTTTTTATAAAAAATAAATAAAATGTGAATAATTTATTTTCACATTTTATACATATTCAATTGTTCCGGGTGGTTTCACTGTAACATCAAAGTAAACATTTCTAACTTTAGGTATAGCGAGTAGTTTTTGAGTAATTTCATTTAATAATTCAAGAGGTAATTCAGTAACATTAGCTGTTCTAGCATCAATGCTATTGACACTTCTTATAACTGCATCAAACTTGCCATTTTTTCCTCCAAGTTGATAGAAAAGTCTGGAAAATTCAGTTAATTTTTTCCCTTCCTCAATAAATTTACTAAAATTAAATTCTCCAGCGATAATTTTAGCATTTTCATAAATTCTAAAACCATTACGCATACCAGTTACTTTATCAGATGAAGCTTCTTCAAAAGTTGCTGCGAAAGCTTGAAAAGGTTCTTGTTCTCCCCTCTCGTTCAAAATCATCGCTTTTCCAAAAGTCTTAATGTAATAATCATCTACTGCAGATTCTACAATATCATGTATTTGTTTCTGAAAAGCAAGTTTTTCAGCAGTAACAGGACCAACAATACGTGCTGCAAGAGCAGGACCAGGAAAAGCTTTTCGATATACTAATTGATTTGGCATTTCAAAATATTGGAGAACTTCTCTTACTTGATTTTTAGTAAGTGAAGCAACAGGTTGCACAGTAGCTTCAATATCATAAGTAATTTCAATATTGTGTTGACTTTTTACGAATCCTTTCCCTTTTTGAGATTCTCTTAAAGCAGTTTCTTCTTCAAAAGTCATACTTTCCTTGAGCTGATTCATACCAACTCCAAAACTTTCCTCAAGATCTGGAAGAATAGTTCCATCAGATAATAATTGGCAATGTTCTTCTTTTATGATTTTATCAAAAGTTGAAGAATAAGCTTTTTTGAAAAGTTTTCGTTTATTTTCTGCATCACCTTCGCCATAAATTTGTGGCAAAAAAGTTTCTCGAATGTCAACTATTTTCACATCAGGAAATGCTTCTTTTATTAGTTCCCTTTCTTCTCGACCTCGAATAATTCTCATTAAACCATGATCAATGAATACTGGTAGAACATTTACTCCTGCTTTTTTTAGAAGCAAATATGCAGCAGAACTATCTATTCCACCTGAAAGTGCACAAAAAACTTTCTTGTCCTTTACATGTTTTTGAATAAATTCAACTGCACCATTAACAAAACTAGCTGGATCTTTATAGGTAGTTAAAAATCTGTGATTGAGCATAAGAAACAAAGCTTTGAAGAAAATATAAGAATTACTAATTAAAAAATTGAAGGAATTAATGATTAGGTTTCCTTCTTTTTACTAGGATTACTAGTAATATTGACATTGAAATTCCTATTTCTAAAAAGCTAAACTTGTAACTTGCTTCTGATGTATTATTATTTGTAAAATCACCAGTTGAAATAAAAGTAGTATCTTGATAATAATGCACATCATTAATAGGATCTGTTAATGAAAATAACGTTCCATCTATCGAAATTATATTTAGCAAAAAAATACTTCTTCATAAAATTCCTTACAAACTTAATACTTCAATAAACAAATTTTAGACAATAAAATATTTTCCAAAAAAATTATCTCGGTAAGTGATGCTTTCTACCTTTAAAAACATAGAAATTTTCAAAATTATTATTAATAAACTGCTATGTGTAGTATTTGGAGAAAAGGAGTTGATTGAAAATTGAGAAAAAAATTTCAAATTTTAATAATAATAGGGATAATAGTAATTGTGCTTAGTTCAGTTCTTGTTGGAGTATTAGTACCAAGAAGTGATCTTTATGAAACTGATTGGGAAGGAGAACCATTAATTGCTAATTCTGCTGCTACATTTACAATTCAAGAAGATATAACCAATTCTTTTGCTACATATCGACCAGATAATTTTGAAATAAATTCTAGCATAGAACAAAAAAATATCGCTAAAGGATTAACAAATGTTGATTTTCAAGGACTAGAAATTAGTAATGAAATAAAACAGCAACTTGAGAAAACTAGTTTTGCAATTACTGAAAGTACGAAAAATGACATTTTTGATATTTATTATTCAGGGATTGACAAACCAAATTTCATAACAACTGATGTTTGTTTACATGCTTTTCATTTATACTTCGATGCATCATTAAAACTCATAGAATATACAAATTTTTATGATTTGTTTAAAGAAATGCTAGAAGGTTTAAGAGAGGATCAACTAGATTTAAACGAAACAATTACTGAATCAAAAATAAATGAGGCATTAAATCGTAATATTGCTTATATTTCAGTTATGCAGTATCTTCTAGATAATGAAACTATTATACCAGTAGCAGTAGAACAAATGGTTAACGAAGAATTAGCTAATATTAATAATATGATGACCAGTATCTCGAGCATTTTTGGTTATCAAGAATTCTTTGATTTTTATGAAGTTCGTGGGCATTATACAAGGTTTGATAGATTGTCTAATTTTTTCAAAGCTTTCATGTATGCTAGTAGAATGGGTTTCTTATTACAAGATGATGTATCAGGTTCAATCAGTGCTATAAATCAAACCCGTATGGCACTTCTATTAGTCTCAAGTTTTAATTCAACTATTGATGAAATAACAATTTGGGATTACTGGAAGAAGATCTATGAACCAACAACTTTCTACGTAGGAATAAGTGATGATTTAACGCCAGAAGAATATTATCTAATTTGGAAAAAAATCGGAGAACCAATTGTAACATCTTTAGATAATGATTCATTAATTGAGCAATTTATTGACGAAGCCGAAAATTATCGAAAACCAAAGATAAATTCCATGTTTATTTACGAAAATAATGATTTTGAAGATAGTACACAATCGATGAGATTATTTGGTCAAAGATTTATACCAGATTCTTATATTTTCCAACAATTAACAGATGATAATGTTAATGATCGATTTTTACCAAATGGATTAGATGTTTTTTCTGTTCTAGGGAGTCCAAGAGCAGAATATCATCTCAGCGAAGTTAATGCAACTTTTTCAGATTACAGTGACCAAATTAAAAAATTAAGAGAAGAATTCAGCAATTTAAATGCTAGTGATTGGACACAAAGTTTGTATTGGTTGTGGTTATATTCATTGTTCCCTTTGTTAGATCCAGCCACTGAGAACTATCCAGCTTTTATGTTGAGTGATACTTGGACTGATAAAACTCTAATGACAACTCTTAGTTCTTGGGCTGAATTAAGACATGACACTATTTTATACACAAAATATCCAGAGGTTCTTGAATGCTCGCCTCCTAAACCTCCTAAAGGTTATGTAGAACCTTATCCTGAAGTTTATTCAAGATTAAGTAGTCTCACACAATATTTCATAGATGGATTATTATCAAGGGATTTAATTGGTGAAACTTTTATTCATCAATTGTACTTA
>Ga0307380_10000253_pt1 | contig 93138 bp, 83 predicted proteins | sample UN3MG_FD_202239 | JGI IMG/M metagenome (GOLD analysis project Ga0307380, IMG submission 202239) | Soil microbial communities from Risofladan, Vaasa, Finland - UN-3 | ecosystem: Environmental > Terrestrial > Soil > Coastal area > Acid sulfate soil | place: Finland: Risofladan, Vaasa | collected...
ACCCAGATCTGGTTCAAAATGGATGAATGCACAAGTAGAATTAGAAACAAGTGCTGGAATTGTACCATATATCTTTCGAAGAAAAAATTCAGTAAATGCTATTCAATGGGCTATTGGTTTAGAGATTCCCTTATTGTTAAAAGATTTGACAAAAGTGAACATATCAACTGATCATCCTAATGGTGGACCTTTTACATTTTACCCTAAAATATTCAGTTGGTTAATGAGTAAGAAAGCTAGGGATGAAGTACTAAGAGGAGCTGATAAAGCAGCTACTGAAAAAACTACTCTTAGTGATTTATCTAAAGAATTTTCACTTTTGGATATTGCTCAAGTCAGTCGTGCAAGCGCTGCTCAGATATTAGGTTTAAAATCAAAAGGTCATTTAGGTATCGGAGCTGACGCTGATGTTGCAATATACAAATTTGATTCACCTCTTGATAAATTAAATGAAAATTATAAAGAAATTGAGAAAGGATTTGCAGAATCTGTTTATACAATAAAAGATGGTAAAATCGTTATGAAACAGGGTGAAATTACTGCTAGTCCCTTTGGCAGAACCTATCATGTTAAAACTAATATTCCAAATGATTGGCGAATTATGATTCAAGATGCCATTGAAGAACGATTTCAGAAATATTATACTGTAAGCTTAGGTAATTACGCTGTTCAAAAAGAATACTTCCCTAGAGAAGAAATAATAGTTACAGAATTACAATGAATTGCAAAAAAAGGAGAAGCTATAATGAAGATTACTTTATCTCTGAAAAGTCCGGTAATCAAACCACTTATTCCTATAGAAGCAGAACTTATCTCACCAGATGTTTTTGCAAATAAAGAATTAGATGAAATTAAACAGCTTTCTATTTGGCGTGGTAATAAAGAGATTCCTCTGTGTGAAGTCATAGATATAAAATTTGAAGGTCAAAAAGAAGAGAATCCAGAGAACATTGAAATTATCCTTAATGGTGATTTTTCCCGTTTCAAGCGAATTGGGCAATTTATGTCTGCAGGATCGATTGTTGCAAATGGTCCAGTAGGTATGCATTTGGGTTTCAAAATGAGCGGAGGAAAGATAGTCATCAAAGGAAATACTGATGATTTTGCTGGAGCAAATATGGAAGGAGGAGAAATACACATTCAAGGGAATGCAGGACATTATTTAGGAGGATCAATAAGGGGAGAGTGGAGAGGCATGAGTAAAGGAAAAATAAAAGTTGAAGGGAATGTAGGTAATGAATGTGGAGTTTGGATGCGTAATGGTTTAATCGAGATTCTGGGGAATACCAATATCTTTCTTGGAATGCACCTTCATCGAGGAACAATTATTGTTCATGGAGATGTTGCCGAACGTGTAGGTGCTGAAATGACTGGTGGTACAATTGTTATTCTTGGAAAAGTAAAGGATGTATTACCTTCATTTGAATTTAAATCAAAAAAATCTGAAATCGAATTTGAAGATTATGGAAAATTAAAAGGTCCATTTCTAGAGTTTGAAGGTGATTTTGCAGAAAGAAAACAAGGTACTCTCTATTTATTAGAAAAGAAAAACGAGCATTTACTCTATTGACTAATTAACAAATTTCCTATTTCCCAGTATATACACTTCTTGCTGCGACGTCATATATTGTTTCTAATAAATTAAGATTAACTATGTCTTTATCAAATGCTATATTCCCATCAACTGTTGCTGTAAGAATTGATTGAAAATTCACTTCTTTTATTTGCAATTTGATACGTTGATTTTTTGGTTTATACGTTTTCATATTCGTTCTAAATAAATCATGATCTTGAGCAAATACCTCCAAATCACCAGATAGGGTATTATCAATTTTCAAATCACTTATTGTCATTGAAATGGGTGTGACCTTTAGTCTTGTTTTAGTTAATTTGGTATAAAATGTTTCTAAATCAAAATCACAAGGTGAAAATCGAATGTTTATTTTTTTACTTAAAAAATCAATAGTTCTTTTTATATGTGATTTTATTCCAGTAAAGAAACACAGAAAAATTCCGATAGGAGCATTCAAATCAATAGGGGGATCAATCATTCTTATACTAGTATCTTCATATACAACCATATTTTCGCTTCTCATAGATGGAAGTGTTCTATGAGGAAAGAAGAATCTTCTTTCTTGCATTAGATAGTATTTTCCTTGGAAATAACTGCTCGCTAAAGGATCAAAAGTAATAAACTCTGTATCTATAGAAGGATTACCAAAATCTATTCGAGCAAATTGCTCTTCTGTTAGATGTTCTTCACCTATTAAATAACCCCAATATAGTCCAATAGTCTTCAACTGCTGTACCTCAGTTAAGTTTGTTAATAATTAGATGATTTACTTAATAAAAATATAGAAGATTAATCCTCTATATTAGCTTTACATTTGCATATATTGTTGTTCTGGGGTTAATTCTTCCTCTTCTAATGTTTCATCAATCATTTTTCGTCTTATTTTTGCTGCTATCCAAATAATAGTAATTAAAACTACTATTGCAATAATTGTACTAATTAGACCAATAACCCATGGTTTAAGTCCGCTATCATTTATGCTAAATGTTAATGATAAATCTGCGTTATTGATATTGGGATTAAAGAAAACAAAGAAAATTTTTCCAGTTTCACTACTAGTATATCTACCGGTGAAAAATATTCCTTCATCAAAAGTTAATGATTCAAAATAACTTGCTCTTTCAGTTAAATCCATTGCAAATAAAGTTGAAAAATCAGCTTCAGAAACTTCCCTACCTTGAACGGAAATATCACTAGACCATTCGAAGTTAAAAGCTGTGGAATTAGCTAAAACATTCTCTTCAACAAAAGTCCAATTTTGAGCAGTTAAAATGTAATTTCTTTGAATAAGTTCAGCACTATAAATTAAATTTATTGAAGAAGTCTGTTTGTAATTGACTCCAAGATTTGAACAGATAGTAATTAATTGTAAAATTACTAGGAATAAAGCTAACAATCTAATAATTTTAAATTTCTGAAATTCTTTCATGATTTCTACAACTTCTATTATTATAAACAACAAATACATTATATCAAGACTTTTTATGTGTTTCATTCAGTCATTTTTTTATTGTATATAACTGATAATATTCAATTAGAATAAAATGATGAGTGAATGATAATTTTGATTCGAATGCTACAAAAATACCTCAAATTACTAATTTGCATTACAATAATAATAACTATAGAATTCCCCCCATACAATAATAACAATGTATTTTGTAGCGTGCAAAACTCGAATATTGAATGGTTTAATTCTGCTCGAATCTCTGGAGGAGATTTTTGGGAAGATATGACCGAAGAGGAAATTAAAGAAAAAGTGAAGGATCTAATAACTCAAAATGTAAATGTGTTGGAATTAGATATTGGATTAATCCATTTATATGAAACTTTTTTTGAACCAGAAATCTATATCGAAGAAACAAGACAAATAGTTCAAATTGCACATGAAGAAGGTTTAGCTGTTGTAGAATATATAGCAGGTTTTGAATTAATCACAAAGGATGTTAGCAAAAAAGATCATTCTGTTCTTAAAGATCATCCCGAATGGTTGCAGCAAGATCTCTTTGGGAATTATGCTGTGTATGGATCTGAACTTGGTTTTTGGATTAATGATGATGATGAATCTGCTTGGGTAACACCACTAGCACCAGATTGGCGAACACAATATATGACCATAATTGCAGATTTAGCTGAAACAGGAGTTGATGGAATCTATATTGATGTTCCTTATTGGCAGGTTTGGTTTAATGATGATAATGAATATACTTGGAGTAGTTTTGATGATTATACTGTTTCTGAATTTGTATATCGTTATGGTCATTTACCACCGCAAGACGATTCTGAATTTACATTAAGTAATCCAACATTCATTAAATGGTTACAATTTAGAATTGATATTATAAATGAATTTTTTGAAGAAGTTACTCTTATTGCAAAAGGAATCAATCCTGATATCAAAATTATTGCTGAACTTTGGCTAGCTCAAGGAATTCAGGCATTATTTTCTGGAGCTGATCCTTATTATCTCTATAATTATGTTGACGCAATTACTCATGAGTTTAGTATTGATGACGATTCAAAAGCTATGACTGAAGATTTATGGCTCTATACAGTAATAAAAAACATGATTTATCGTGCTTTAGATTATGATCACCCAAGTTGGATTTTAGATTACTCGGTTAATCCCATAGATTCAACAGCTCTAGCAGCAGCGAATATTATGTTTGAATGTAACTTTTGGGAAACAGACGGACCAGAAATGTCTGGTACTGTTGGTTTGGATTATCGGCAAGAATTATTTCAATGGATAAAAAACAATGATCAATTTCTGTATGGAAATTGGGATGTATTAGATCCTGTTGCAGTTTATTTTAGTCCTCAAACTAGAAATTTCGTTTATTCACTAAACGCAACTCTCAATCCTATATTAGAATCTGGGGCTGAATATGATGATCAATTTTGGGAAAGCTATAGTGAATTTATTGGAGGACATCATTCCTATGAATTATATGGAATCACTGCTTTGTTATTACAATCTCACATTCCTACCAAAATTATTACTTCTAGACATCTTAAAAATCTAAACGAAACTGATTGTAGACTTTTAGTTCTTCCAGATGTCGCAGCATTAAATGAAACAGAAATAGCATTAATTAATGATTTTGCTAAAAATAAACCTGTTCTTGCTACAGGATTAACTTCACTATATTTTCACAATGGTACTAAAAGATCAGATTTTGGTTTAGGTGCTTTATACAATTCGAGTTATTATAACGAACAATCTCAAACTACCTTTAACAACTGTACATTTCTTACCAACAGAATAGGAGAAGATTTTTGGTTTAATTTGATGTATGGAGAAAGAAATTCAGCAAATGAAAAGAGGGATAATTTCGTAAATATTTTACAAACTGTAGACTTTCAATCTTGGTTATCGACTAATGCTTCCTCTGCAACATTGATGAATCCATATACAAATGGAACAGATATTATTTTTAGAATAGCTAATTTTAAAGGTACAAAACGAAATCATCAATATCCTGATTCAGTTTCATTAAGCATATCTTTAACTGACAACAAATTCAAAGAATATAATACACTAGCTCCCATAACAATCAGTTTTGGTGGAATTTTATATTTTGATGGACAAGAATTAATTTTATATAATGAATTAATATTTGATTTTAGGATTAACTTAAAATTAATAATTGGACTCGCAATAACAATTCCATCTATTTTGATTTTATCATCAGTGATTACTTATATTATAAAAAGAAAAAAGAGATTAAAGTAAAAAATTCATGTGTGATGTTTTATTTATTTTTTAGAATTTCTTTAATCTCTTTTAATTCCCTCAAAATTTCTGAAATAATTTCATCTGGCTCGGAGCTATCTTCTTCTACACTTGCTAATGGAGTCATATCTCTATATTTCTTTATTTTTGCCATTAAAGTTTCATAGATGTCATTGTAATTTACTAATCCCTCAATTTTTTCCTCTGGTCCTTGACTAGTACTATAACCTGCTGTGTGAATTTCTATTCTTCCTATACCGATTATTCTTTCTAGAGGTCCTCTAACTATAGCAAGGTTTGTGACTGCTCGTAGTGGTACTACTTTCACTATTTTTTGGATGATTCCCCTTTTAACTATCATCTCCTTATCTGTAAGCTCATATTTTATCGATCTATAATAGAAAGGAAATAAAATAAATGCTAACAGTAATCCTGCGACGGAAATTGAGCAAATAACAATTATTGCTATTAATGCAACCTCAGCATCATCGCCAAAAAAATAAAGTGGTACTAACACTGCAAGAGTCAAAATAATTGTAGTAAGAGAGATAAGTAGAGCACCGATTTGATATTTTACTAGTAATTTTTTATCAGGCTGGAAATGAAACATTCCTTTCGACAAATTGATCTCCTTTAGTTCTCAACTTAAATATACTATATTACTTCCATTTTTCCTAAGCAATTAGATTTTTTCAAATTCTAAAACGCTTTATAATAAGAAAGGTTCCCCAAAAGAGTAATTTCCACTCTTTATACGATTTACCTATCATTATTATTGAATGAGAAAATTATCCTTTTAAACCTATGTAAATTAAAATCAAATTTTTTTTTGCGTGAGAAAAATCAATAAAAAAAGGCTTTTTCATTAAATCCTTTAGAAAGAATTTTTAATTTTAAAGCTAATAAATGGGATATCTAAGAAATATTCTCTATAAATTCATGAAAACAGTGCGAACTATCATGAATCAATAATATGGAGGAACATACAAATGTCTAAAGACGCTAAAAAACCTAAATCGAAGAAAACCGATGAAAAAGCAAAAACAAAAGAAACACCAAAAGCTAAAACTAAACCAAAACCTAAAACAGAAATAAAAGCAAAAGAACCAGCACCTAAAACAGAAACAGAAGCAAAAGAACCAGCACCTAAAACAATTAAACCAAAAACTGAACAACCTGCAAAAGTCGAAACTGATTTCAAACCTGAAAATACAATATTTGTAGGCAATAAACAACCAATTACCTATGTTCTCGCGGTTATGACCTGTTTCAATGAAAAGAAAGCAAAAGAAGTAAAAATCTGTGCAAGAGGACGAGCTATTAGCAGTGCTGTTGATGTTGCTGAATTAACAAGGAATCGTTTTATGCCCGAAGTCAAAGTGAAGAAAATTACTACAAGTACAGAACAAGTCACCCGTAGAGAAGGTGGCGGACAGGCTAACGTTTCTGCAATTGAAATTATTCTTGTGAAATAAACCTCACTTTTTTCTTTATTTTTATTTGCTTTTTCATATCAGTTAATTAGAGTTGTACTAGTTAATATAGGAGAATTTAATAAGTAACAAATTATTTTCTGATATATAATCCTAAAAATCAATCAGCAAAGATTGGTGCTCGAAAATATGAAAACAGCTATTTGTACATTTTGTGCACAAACTGGTATGTATTGTAAAGATTGTCAAACGAAAATAAATAACGGTGAAGTGACACAAACTGAAATTAAGATAGCAAAAATTGCTGCAGAATTTGAAAAAACCTATCCTAATTCATCTAAAGTTAATATTTTAAAAACAATTGAAAAACCAGGATTTGTTTTACTTTTGGTCACTCCTGGTGATTTGAGATTTTTAACAGGAGGTTCTTTAGATTTTAATAGAAGATTAGAAAGAACCTTAAAGAAACCTGTTAAGATAATGGAAAAAACTAAGAATAAACGAAAAATAATTGATGAGATTTTCCATCCTGCATTAATTAAAGGATTCAACACTGTTTTTGTTCCTGTTCGTAATCCTGAACCTGGAAAATCCTCTGTTGAAGAGGAAATGATTGTTGTTTTATCACCTGAAGAAAAAGACAAATTACCTGGAACTCTTGAAGAACTTAAAGAATTGGTGAAATTACTAACAGATGAAGAAGTAAGAGTTGAATTTCGATAATAATTTTCTATCAAAATATTCTTCTTTTTTAATATAAAAGAGGGGAAACTTTCATGAATTCCCTCAAAATTATTGTAGCATAGGATCCAGATCCTAAAGAAAATTGAAGATTAATGATATCCTCATCTTTTGATTTTATACTTGAATATGAAAAATTTTCCGGGAAAATAACCATCTTTCTATTTGAACCAGCAAATTTCAACCAATTAATTTTAGGTAAATCAAAATCCTTTTCGGCTATATTATCTTTCTCGAGTAATTCTCTAATAAATTCATACATAATATTATCTTGAAAATCAGTCTTTGATCCTATTATCGGAACAACTATTTCATTTTCCTCAATAATATCCTCTCCCTGTGGAAGTAGATTTCCATATAATTCTATTCTTTTCGATAATGTTGAATTCCAAATGTACGATTGATATGAATGGATAAATAATTTTTGAAGATTTTTAGGTAAAAGTTTGAATGCTCCTAAATAATCATTTGGTCTTTTAATAAGATGCCTTAAAATTATCCTTTCAAAAATCATTTCCTTTGAAAAAAATTCTAATGCTTTTGTATAATTATTCGATTCGAGTAAAATTTTTCGAGCCTTAATTGTAAGTTCATGTTCATCTTCAGAAATTTTTGTTAAATAAGTCCAAATAGCATCATTAATATTTCCTTGAAGAATCTTCTTTCCTACTTCATGTGAGATAGGTCTTCTAGAACCAAATCTCTGGTGACCAAAATAATTCCCAAAGCCACCAAATTGCTTTATTTCATTTAAGATACAATTGACTTTATCCTCAATAATTGCTTTATCAAAATTCATTTCTCTTATAGCAATTCTAAAATGATTTCCTAAAAGATTTCCTAAATAGGTTTGATAAATTGTAGTTCTAGGTGATCGTATTGTAATACCATCTAACTGAATTTTTAACAAATCTTCTGGCTTTACTCGCCATATCGTTGCTTTTTGTGATGTAAATGCTGATTTATCTTTTGTTCCAGCTATTTTAATATCCTCAACTGGTTTCTTTAGTGCCTTGGCTATATCAATTATAGCTCTATGACTCTCAATATCTTTCTTGATCAAAATAAATTCAGTAAATAGACCTGCTTCATCATTACCTAGCTTGAAGTTTTCATCTTCAATAGGAATAATCCGTCCATCTGGTAAAATTTCCTCAACTATGAAATCCTCAGGATACTTCCGAAGTTTCCCTCCTATACCCTCTGTTAACGAAGAATAGAATTGTATCCCCATGATTTTTTCAATTGGATGACTTTCTAGTAATTTATTTGGACACATTTTTTCTATCCTCATTGAAAGGGAATTAAAGTAATTTCAAATTAGAAGTAATTTTATCTATCAAGTTATTTGGTGCAGGGCCAATTGCAACTGCAGTAGCTGTTCCGGGTGGTAATTCAGTCAAACCAGCATCATTAACAAATGAACAGGGAAAATTATTCTGTTGTGCTTTTTGATAAAGGAGCTCAAGTTCTTCTTTCGAGGAAACTTGAACAACTACTTTTTTCTGACCTTCATAAAACCATTTTTTAACCCAATCAAGTTTCTTTCTTTTTGCTTCTTCAACAGCAATTACTGCTGCATGAGAAGCTTGAACAGCCGATTTTCCCTTAGTCATTTTAAGATCCGTTCGTAAAGCAATTACCATTTTAAATTGAAAATCATCTGGAAACATAATATTTCGCTCACTTTTTATGAGAAGATAACACTAAATTTGTTAATAATTTATATGCCTTCCTCACTCTATTATGTATTTAACTATTAATTCTATCTAATTATCTTTTACAAATAAAAATTGATATAACTATAAAATACTTGTCAATCATAAGTTACTAAAAGGTGTGTATTCTTTGTATCCCGATATAACTATTATTGGTGCTGGTCCTATAGGTTCATTAGCAGCTATTCATTCCGATTGTAAAAATCATGAAGTAGTTATATTAGAGCAAAGAAAAAAAATTGGTTTTCCTGATCATTGCGCAGGACTGATAAGTAAAAACGGATTAGAATTGCTTGGATTAAAAACAATACCCTCTGAAATAATACAAAATGATAAGATTAAAGGTGCTAAATTTTTTTCTCCTTCAGGCTTGAATTTTATAGTAAAAAGAAAGAATTCCCAAGCAATGGTTGTTAATAGAGAATTGTTTGACAGGTTTTTAGCTGATGAAGCTGAAAAAAAAGGAGCAAAAATACTCTTAGAAAATAAAGTTACAAGAATTAGTAGTAATAATAAGGATAGAATTACTTTACAATACAAAGATAAAATGAAAAATCAAATAAAAAATATTGACTCTTTTGTTGGAATTATAGCGGAAGGAGGTCGGGGAAAAATTGCTCAACAAGCTGGTTTCAAAAAAATCCCTACGAAATCATTATTGCCATCTTACCAAGTTTTGGTTGAGAATATCACGGATCTTGATACTGAATTTGTTGAAATGTATACTAGTAATCAAATTGCTCCTGGTTTCTTTGCATGGATTATCCCAATCTCAGATACAAGTGCTAAAGTTGGTTTGGCTTCAAACAATAAACTTTCAGTCGCTAGATTGGACCAATTCATAAACAAGCATCTCCCAGTAAAAGGTCGATTTAATAAAAGTAAGATCGTGAAAAAATTTGGTGGAGAAGTAATAATACGTGGTTTAAGAAAAAGAACTTCTGCTCATGGTTTAATGATTGCGGGTGATGTTGCAGGTCAAACCAAAGCAACAACTGGTGGAGGAATTATTACTGGTGGATTAGCTGGTGTTTTCACAGGTGAAATAGCTGCTTCTGCAGTAAAAAATAATGATAATAGCTATCATTTTTTGAAACAGTATGATAATTTATGGAAAAATAAACTGTATTCACAATTTCGAATAATGTCTTTATTTCGATGGTGTATAAATCGATTAAACGATAAAGCATTAGATGAAGCGTTTAGTACTGTTATTGATAATGATTTAATGGAATTAATTGAAGAAAAAGCTGATATTGATAGTCAAGCTGAAATTCTTCTAAGTTTATTAAAACACCCAGCAGTTTTCAAACTTATTTTCAAAATCATCCCAAATTTACAATTTTAAAAAATTAAAAATACTTGAGAATAAAATCATTGAGAGCAACTATTTCTTCCAGATATTTGCGGTATTACAAGGAACTGGTAAATCTTTCATAGTCAGTAAACCAGCATTTGCATAATAGACATTTGGTATTAGATTTACTATCATAGATGCTGTACCAACATCTCCATGTACTCCACCTTTGATTATCTGCTTTATTCCAGGTATACCTGTAATCTCAATACTATCATATTCCTCATGATCACCAGCATAAGCAATGAAATCAAGAATGATTACTTCCTTTCCAGCTTTTTTAGCAACTCCGCGACTATTAAGTCCACAAACATTACCCTTTGGAACTTTACCTTCTGGTCCATCAATTTCTTTTTCAGTAATCATTGCTTTTGGAGGCAATTCAATGATTTCATCGAAATCCATTCCGAGAGCAGCAGAAATCATTTGCATAGATTCTTCTAATCCAACATGCCCGGTTATTTCCTTTTCGCTAATTTTTCTCTTAAATTCTTCCTCTGTTAAACCAGTTCCTATTTTCTTTTGAAAAGGAATCCTTCTTCTACTGGAATTCATCATTCTTGTAACATGTATTTTCTCTACTGTTTGACAAGGTGCTGTTAATACAATAGGTAATAAATCCATTAAATAACCTGGATTAATTCCAGATCCTGTAACGGTGACATTCTTTTCCTTGGCTACTTTATCTATTTTTACTGAAAGTTCTTTATGAAAAACTAGTGGAAATGATAATTGTTCACATAAAGAAATAACATTTGCACCAGCATCCACAGCTTGCAATATCATAGGTGCTATAATTTCAAAAAATGAGGAAGTAGCGATAATCACAACATCAGTTTGTCCTATAGAAAGAAGTTCTCCTAAATCTTGTGATATTACCATTTCAGGGATATTTCTATCTTCTAAAATTTCTTGTATATTTTTTCCTTTCAAATTTTCCGCTATATCAACTATTCCAAGTAAATTAATATTTGATCTGTTTAGTAATAATTTTGCTACTATTTGTCCCATGGGACCAAATCCTACTTGAATAACATTGAATTTTTTGCTCATTTTTTTCATCTCATAATTTATTCTGTAATGAAAATATTCCAGTAGATTATATCTTTTCCCCTTAGAAAAAAAACTTCAAAATAATAAGTGGCTCAGTTACCCCAGGTTAGCTCATTGTCTTGCACAAGACTAGCCAGACCGTGCGTTACATCATTGCCAATAGAAATTATACCAATTAAATCAATTAAATTTGCTGTTTGTTTTCAAATGAAAATAGGAATTTCCCTCATAAATGATTTAAGTAATATTATAGAAGAGTTCTGTAATATGAATCAAAACAGCAATAATTTTGATGAACATAGATTACCTATTTCCAAAGTATACGATCAAATTGCAGAGAGTTTTGATACTACAAGAAGATATCCTTGGAAAGATGTTATAGAATTTGTAGAAGAGATTAGCAAAAAGGAATTGGTTCTTGATCTTGGTTGTGGAAATGGTCGACATACTAAATTAATTCTAGAGAAAGATACTCCTACCATTGGTATGGATTTATCCTATAATATTTTACAAATAGCTTTAGCTAAAACTCTCAAACAATTTCAAAATTTAATCCCTGGAATGATTAATGCTGATACAATCTTTTTACCTTTTAGGAAAAATTCTTTTGATAAAATTATTATGATAGCTGTTATCCACCATCTTGACACTGATAATAAAAGAGCATTAGCTTTAAGAGAAATTAATAATATTCTGAAAAAAAATGGACAATTGTTGATAAGTTGTTGGCTAAATACTCATCCGCGATTTAAAAAAGAAGATCTCGCTCCATTAATTGCTCAAAATAAACAGGATATATTGGTACCTTGGACAATGACAAATGGAAAGAAGATTAACAGGTATTACTATTTATTTGATCCAAAAGAATTTGAAGAATTGGTTTTATCCTCTGGTTTAATGATTCGTTTAAAAAGAATTACAAATCATAATCTCTTTATAATTGCACAGAAAAAATAAATTGATAAGAAATTTCCGTAAAGGAAGAATTTATTTGTGATTCTCTCTTTAATATAATATTAGAAAACTTGCATCTGTAAAATTGATGAAAAATTGGTGGTTTCAAATAAATGATAACGAAAAAAATTGCTAGAATTTACAGAAGAAGAAAAGCAGTAAGTCCTGTAATTGCAGCAATTTTACTAATTGCATTAACAGTTGCTGCTGTTGCTATTGTTTATTTCCTAATTATTCCTTCATTTCGTACTTATAAATTAGAGGCAACTATTCTATCAGTAAATGATACAAATAAAGATTCATTATACAATCAAATAACAATGCAATTTGCTAATACTGGAACAAAAACAGTTGAAATCTATAATGTAACAATTTGGGTTTGTTCAAATGGTGATCAAGGAAATGTGGATTTATGGATACCATTGCTTGATTGGAATTTCTCTAATCCGAATGATGCTTCAATAGATCCTTCTGAGATTGATAGTGATGTCAAAATTAGTGGTGACCAACAGATTGGATTAACAATTGTTGAAGATACTTATTGTCGTGTAGAATTTATGTTTCATGGTGGAAGACAACCGTTATTACTTGACTGGTTTAGATTGAATGATTATTGGGATGAAGCAGATATTTTGGTTGATTTCAATAATCTGGATTTGACAGCTGGAGGATTTGATGGCACTATAGATGATCCTAGTAGAGTTGCAAACAATTATGTGACCTCTGGTGGCGATTATTATCTTAATGAAAGTTCATATTACAATTTTCTACCAGTATTGGATGAAGTTGATGTACAATTTTATGTTGGATCACAAATTATGGTGATGCATTCAATAAATGGTAATTTAACCGAGCAACCGTTAGTACAATCAATTGATCTCACAACTTCGCTTTTTAGATCCCGAAAATTTTATCTATTGGGCTTAGCTGGTTCTTGGGGTGATGAATTTCCAAGTTCTGCATGGGCTGTGAAAGTAACTATTACTTATACTGATAATTCCACAAATGAATGGGAACTTGGTCATGACTATATCGATGACTGGTGGTATGGAGCAAATCCGGGAAATGTTTGTATTTCTGCACCTTCTGGTAAAGTCACGGAAATTGATTTAGGATTACAAACTGATACACCACATTCCCACATTCATACACATACAACAAAATTCTCAATTGATTTTTACAAATATATTAAATCAATAACTTTTACAGATCCCGGAACTGATGCTTCTGGTGCTCATATTATTTCAATTACTTTTAGATAGAAAGAGGAATTAGTAATTTACTAATTCTTTACTTCTTATTTTTCTTCTTAAAAATATCACAAACCGAAAGCATATATTTGAGGATTCTTATTATAATAATGTCTAAATATTATACACTATTTAATAATCTGAAGTAAATAGAATTATCTGGGTGAGATATTCCCATGCTTAAAACAATGAGGAAGTTACTTAGAAGAAGAAAAGCAATTAGTCCTGTAATTTCTGCTATATTATTAATTGCTCTTACAGTCGTTTCTGTTTCAATTGTGTATTTTTTAATTGTACCTTATTTAAATAAAACAAATATATATGCTTCAGTTATAAAAATTAAAGATACTGACAAAGATTCTCGATATGACCAATTAAAGGTCTATCTAGCAAATAGTGGTACAAAGGAGCTTGAAATAACCGAAATTATTGTCTGGACAGTTCCTGAGAATCTTAGAGGAGATCAAAATTCCTATGTATCTCATACAAATTGGACTTTCAAATACATCCAAGATGCTACTGTTTATCCTAATGAATTTACTGAAGCTTTAATTTCATCTCCAAATCAAATTGAATTAACCTTCCTCGAAGAAACTTTCTATCGTCTGGAAATTACTTATTCTGGACAGCAAACTCATTATTTCAGTGATTGGAGACTTCTAAATGATCAAGCTGATTTTGCTGATTTAGTTTCTGATTTTGTAGACTTCGATTTACAAGCATGGGGTTTCGAAGGAACAATTGATGTTCCTGGTTGGCCTTCTAATAATTATCATACTCTAGGTGGTCCAGAACATGGACCTTTAATTGAAGGTCAATATATTTATCTCCCAGTAATAGATGAATCAACATATGTGAGATTTTATGTCACTGGAAAAATCGTTATTTTCCACTCTATTAATGGGAATCTTACAATTCAACCAACAATGCAACAAATAAATAAAACTGAAGACCCATTTAAGGGAAGAAAGCTTTTCCTCCTAGGTTTAGCTGGTTCCTGGGGAGATGAATTTCCCAATGGAGCAACAGCATTAACATTAAATATTACTTATACGGATGGTAGCAGTTCTATTTGGGATTTAGGACATGATTATATTGATGATTGGTGGTATAATTCAAACAATGGACATAAATGTGTTTCTGCTCCTGGTGGAAAAATCACTGAAATTGATTTAGGCATTCAAGTTGATTCTCCGGATCAACCAATTCATACACACACAGCTGGTTTTGTGCTTGATTTTTACAAATATGTTCAATTTATAACTTTTACAGATCCTGGAAATGATCAATCTGGTCCACATTTATTATCATTAACTGTAGGATAAAATATGAAAACAACCAAAGTTGTTTTCTTATTTTCTAGTTAAAATTTTCAGATATCTTGGAAGAGGTTTATCCATTATTTCTAATATTTTTTCGTCTGCCTCTATCGCGTTATCTGCTAACAGAATTTTCCCCCACTCTTCAGGTTTCCCCTCATCTGCAAATCCAAACAACGTTAAAAATCCATCACAAACATATATATGAAAGGGAGAAAATTTTTCTACTGCTTGAAAAATCTCTGCTACTGACTGATGTAAATTTGAGTGTAAATTATCTCTTTTGTAAGAACCTCGCTCAATTTGATATTTTTCTTTTGGTGGTAATCCAAAGAAATTTTTTATTGCATTTGATAAGAAAAATTCCCCTTCATTGTCATTGTAATATTTTATTACTGGTAAGGATACTCTCAGATCCATTTCTTTTAATAAGTTGGGAAGAAAATGCTTGGAACCATTTTCTAAAATTACTTCAGTACTTTCTTGGGTATTTAAATCGATAAACTCAACATTATATTCTTTCAAAGCATCAATTAGTCCTGTCACTTTGAAATTTTCTAATGCAGTTGATGTACTAGTAGATCCCTCTCCAATGAGAATTTCTTTTGCATCTGAGTTTGTTACTTCTTCCACAATTCCTTTTATAATTTCAATTGAAGTGGTAAAGGGTGCTTTTTTTGGGTATCCCATATTTGGTTTAAGAAATACTTTCTTATTTTTAAGAAGATTCTTCCCAAATAATTTCTCTATGTATTTTAGAAATTCCTTTTGCATCTGAACAAGATTTTCAACTATCGTTATCAATCTGTTTACCTACTTTTCACTCATGTGCTTTTTTATTTCATAATCAAGTAAATCTAAAAACTTGTTCCAATTTTCTCTCTTTACAGTTGCTCCTGCAGCAGATGGGTGCCCTCCTCCACTGCCTCCTGCTTCTTTTGCTGCTTTTCGAGTAACACTATTTAAATCGACTTTTTCATCTCTTCTCCGAATTGAAGTTGAAATTCTATCGCCTAGTGAATTTCCACATATTCCAACTGGCTTATCAGCAGCTGTTGCTGCAAATAATGCTCCCTTCCCATTAAATCCTCCACCTGTTGGTATATCCAATACTACACCTAAATTCTGTTTTATTAGTACATTATTATGAACATACTCTCTGACTGATTTCTCAACTTGACTTCCACGCAAAGCTCGTTCCACTAGGTTATTTAATTCACTTGGTAGAACTCCTAAAGCTAGTCTTTCAATAATACTCTTTTTTGCTTGTAAATCATCTTCTTCAGGTATCTCACCTAATGATTGAACAATTATTGCTGCTTGAAAAGCAATACTTCTTACATCATAATCTCTCATAACCTCTTTAGCAAAAATAGAATCCATCTCATAGTCACCAAATGCTCCTATTGCTGCTAAGATTTTATGTTCCCAAGAAAGATTTTTTTCAAAATACAAGTAGGTTAATTCTGCTGCACAACCTTTAGTTTTATGAATAACTTCTGTTGCTGGTATATTCTTTTTATTTATACCTTCAGGAAGAGGGTGATGATCGATATAAATAATTTCAGAACCCATTTTTTTCAATCGTTGCATTTCACTAAAAATATCTTTTAATGATTTATCATTTAAGGCTATATCAGTTATAATAATCCTGTCAATTTTTTCCTTTATTCTCCTTAAATCATTATCCAGGTTTATTGGTTTTGTAATCCATATCCTGGCACCCTGATTTGCTGCTAAAGCAATTGCTCCAGCAGTAATTCCATCACAATCTCCATGACAAAAAATAATTGCTTTATCCATTGAAATTCCTCCAATTTATTGGTTTCATATAAATTAGATTTCAGATTAATCAAATTAATACTATAAGAAACGATTATTTTAAATGACCGCTAATTACATTAGGTTATAAAAGAAGTTAAGGATGAATATTTTGTGAAAAAATTCGTTATTCATACTGGTTGGAAATTAAAACCTGAACCAAGTCCATATATTCTCTATGTCGATAATCCCTTGGAATCTGAAGAAAAAATATTTGAATTAACCACAGGAAAAAATCTAAATATTGAAATTGAATCGGACGAAAAGAAAATTTGTATCGGTTATAATACTTTTAATGGTGAACGTATTTCATGCGTATATCAAGAAGAAATTGCTAGCAATAAGATTCAATGTCAATCATGTTCTTTGAATGAATTTTACACATGTAGAGTTATCTGTCAAGGTGATTTTTGTCATCCTTCTTCTGAAGAAGCAAAGAAACACTGCTGGGAAACAAAAGCTAATGTATATCTTACTCACATTGCAGGTAAGGTTAAAGTAGGTTCTTCAACAAGCCCATTTCGAAGATGGTTAGATCAAGGGAGTGATGCAGGAGTTTGTATTGCTGAAGGTGTTGGTTTAGAACCTAGAGCTGTTGAATATAGAATAGGTTTAAAATTAGCTTATCCTATGGCAATACGTATTAGTCAAAAAATGAAGCTGCTTGGTAAACCTACTGATCAAGAAACAATTATAAATGACCTTAAAATTGCTGTGAATGAAGTTTATGATTCAATCCAATCAGAAATAATGATTCCAAAAGAGAAATTATTACCAATTACTTTTTTGGATGAATTATATGGAGAAATTCCACTTTTAGAAACAAGACCATTAATTAAGAAAATTGGAAAAGATAATTTTCACTTCAGTGGTAAAATTGTTGGAGTTAAAGGAAGTATTGTAGTAGTAAAAAATGAGCAGACATATTATGCTTTTGATTTACATTCATTAATCGGACGAAATGCTCATATTAGTGATGAAAAGATAGAAATGAAAGGACAACGAAGCCTTTTTGATTTCGTTTAAACAGCTATTTTTTCTTCTGTTTTCTCTATTTGGGAGATAAAAATGACTAATCCTAGTGTCAATATTAGAATTAACAAACTAATGAATAATCCATACCTAATAGGTGTAAAAACTTCTACGAGGTCATCTTCCCCTAAAGTTCCAAGTGGCCAAAATGTAAATAACAAAACAGCAGTAAGAATTAGAAAGTTAAAAATGAAATTTGGCCAAGAAAACACTCTAATGAATTTCTTCCTAGTCATGTCTTTCATAAGAAAAATTGCTGAGATTTGTATTAAATTTGTACAAATCATTAAAATTAATCCTGCTTGTAATAATCTACTTGTTTCAAAAGGGAAAGCGTCACTTTTTCCATTAAGCATTACTGTTGAATTATTAAATCCATAAGTCTCAAAATATCCATTCCAAGAATAGTTGGTTTGAATTTCTTGATCAAGATCATATGTAGCTACTAATGGCATGCTAAAATATAACGCAAGTACAATTATGTAATTAATCAATCCGAGTATTGTGATTATAGTAAATGGATCAGTTAACTTGTTTGGAAAAGTATTTTTCTTAGTTTGTTTTGACATGAATTTTACTCCTTTTCTAAACTTGATTCATTTTTTATATTTCTTATAGCTAACAGGTAAATCACTAAAGTTGGAAAAATAATCCCACAAATTGAAAGAATTAATGCAAGAATTGTTACTCCTAAATCCGCTCCCTCTAATTTTATTGTTGCTAAATGGATAATGATTTCAATTGTTGGTAATAATCCAATGATCACAGATGATAAAATAGCCCAGAAATAATTTTTTTCACTAATTACTATGTAAGAAATTCCCACGGCAAATAATACCATTATTATACCTAAATATAGAAACAATTCCTTGAAAAGATAATTAGCGGAAATGATCACTCCAATAATATCGAGTAAAACAAACATTGAGAGTAAGATGGTGAGAATTAATTTCTTTTCTTTCAAATATTCTAGAAATAAGTTCCGAAAATCTCGAGTTTCTTTTTCCTCTTCTTTTGCAGAAATCTCTTGAATGATTGTTTTCTCACTCATATTGTTTAACTCCGATTATTACCTATATTTGTTCTTAATATTTTAAAAGTTAGCTCAAAAATCGAAAGTAAGAATGCTTCTCACTAAATGTTAATATTTTTCAAGTGTAAAAAGAGCATAACATTTTTGAAATTTAGTTTTGGTTATCTCTCTAAATAATAGTTTAACATTGGTTTTTTAATAACCAATCAGCTTACATATAAGTAAATAATACTTCGGGACCACTCAAAATGGATAAACAAAATTTCATCGAACATAAATATATAAAACCTGAATCTATTGAAGCAAGGTTATATCAACAAACGATATTTGCTAGTAGTTTAAAAAGTAATTCCTTAGTGGTTCTTCCAACTGGTTTGGGTAAAACAATAATTCTTGCATTGTTGACTGCTAGAAGAATGGAACAATATCCTCAATCATTCATTCTTATTCTTGCTCCAACTAAACCATTAGTTGAACAACATCTGAAAACTTTCAGAAATGTTATCAATGTTATTGAAGATGAAATTGTAATGCTTTCAGGAGACATACTACCTGAAAAAAGAAGGAAATTATGGAAGCAAGGACAAATAATTATAGCAACACCTCAAGTTGTAGAAAATGATCTCTTAGCTGGTAGATTAAATTTACAGAATTGTTCACTGTTAGGCGTAGATGAAGCACATCGTGCTGTTGGAGATTACGCTTATGTCTATGTGGCTAAACAATATTTGAAAACATCTTCTCGACCATTAATTTTTGCAATTACTGCCTCTCCTGGTTCAGATCAATCCAAAATCCAACATGTTTGTGATAATCTTTCAATAAAGAATATTGAAACAAGAATGGAATCTTCTCATGATGTAAAACAATATGTTCAAAAAACAGACGTTGAGTGGGTTCATGTTGAATTGCCTAAGAAATTTCAAAGAATTAAAATCCTTCTCGATAAATCTTTGTCCTTTAAGCTAAAAGAATTAAAACGTCTTGGTTGGATAGAATCTTCTTCTGTAAATATAAATCGACGAGATTTATTGAAGCTTCCACCTTTGATAACTAAACAATTCGATCAAACAGAAAATCCAACTGAATTATATACTGCTTTAGGATTAGTAGGTTCTTCTATACGTTTAACTCATGCTCTTGAATTATTAGAAACTCAAGGTATAACTTCACTCATTAAATATTTCGAAAAAATGCATAAAGAAGGAAAAAGCTCCAAAGGGACTCGTACTTTATTAAGCCTTTTGAGTGAAGATGCTCTAGTTATCTCATTTGATATAGCCAAACAATTACAAAATGAAGGCATTGAGCACCCCAAAATTCCTGAACTTGAAAAATACGTTGGAGATTCAATTGAAAATAGTCCAGATTCAAAGATTCTAGTGTTCACTCAATATAGGAATTCTGCTAAATTATTAGCTGATATATTAAATAAAATTAGTAATATTCGTGCTTCCCGTTTTGTTGGTCAAACATCTAAATCTGGTGATAAAGGTTTCTCTCAAAAAGAGCAACTCAAGATAATGCAACAATTCAGAGATGGAGAATTAAATTGCTTAGTTGCAACTAGTGTTGGAGAAGAAGGTCTTGATGTATCTGAGTGTGATTTAGTAGTCTTTTATGATTGCGTCCCCTCTGCAATTAGAAATATTCAACGTCGTGGTAGAACAGGCAGAAAAAGAGAAGGGAGGGTAATAGTATTAATTACAAAAGGTACTCGTGATGAAGGATATTTCTGGGCTTCAAGACATAAAGAACGACAAATGAAACAAAATCTCCGAGAATTAGAAAAATACAATAAAAAGAGTATTGATCTTCAACAGCGTACTATGGAAGATTTCTTTGCTGCTGCTTCTGAGCAAGATACCAATATCGAAGAAGATGCTGTTTTTGAAGGAGATGATGATTTTGAAGAGTTCTCTATTCTTTCAGATGAAGCTTTAAGTAAAATTGAAGAAGAAATTGAAGGAAAATCAGAACCTGCTTTTGTTCCTTCTTCGCAAGAAACCAATGTAATAAAATCTTTTACTAAAATTGAGGAATCGGATGCCCTGCAAAATCAAGCCATTAAAATTGTAGTTGATACTAGGGAATCTAAATCTGGGATAGCAAAGGAATTAGTAGATTTAGACGTTGAAGTTGAATTACAACAATTAAATGTCGCAGATTATATACTCAGTTCTCGTGTTGGAGTCGAAAGAAAGGATGTTACAGATTTTAGTCAGAGTATTATTGATGGTCGTTTATTTCCACAGTTAATTTCATTAAAAAGGAATTATCCAATTCCAATACTGATTTTAGAGGGAGAAACTTTGTATGGGCAACGAGCATTAAATCCTGAAGCTATACGTGGGGCAATTGCTTCAATAACAATTAATCTAGATATCAAAGTAATATGGACAAGAAGTACAAAAGATACTGCTAGATTTTTAAGAGTTATAGCAAAAAGGGAACAACAAAAATCTGATAATAAACCAACAATACGTACTGAAAAGGCACCAGTAGATTCTGCTGAGCTACAAGAATTTATTGTTGCGGGTTTCCCTAACATCAACGCTGTTTTAGCAAAAAGAATATTGAAGAGATTTGGCTCATTAGAGAATTTTTTCAATGCATCAGTTGAGGATTTACAAAATATTAAAGGGATTGGAAAGAAAATAGCATTGGAAATAAAAGAATTGATTGAAAAGGAATATATTACATAAGAATGATTTTCTATTCTGTTTCATTATCTATTTTCCGTAAGGTAGAGAGCATTTTATCTATTGCTTCTAAAATCTTGATAATTTCATCTGGATCGTCTGTTTCTTCTAATTTCATTCGAAGTTTTTCTACTTTCCCTTTGAGTGTTTTTTCAATAGCTGAATCTTCTTTTACATTTCCAAAAGCATTTTTCTTCAATGCTTTTTGAATATCTATTGGTAACTCCTTTTCATCTTTGTATATTATTACTTCTCTATTGCATGTTTTACAAAAAACTCTTCCTTTGATTTTAATTAAAGGAGAATCGCATATAGGGCATGCTGCTTCTAGTAAAGTACCACCTGATTTTAGAGCATCTGCTAGTGCTTTTATTCCATTATCATCTATTTTTTTTGCCATATTTCATTACCACTTTTTAGAAAGATATTTGTGTTTCAATTGCTTTCTCTCCAAATACTTTCTCTGATGCCTTTTTTATTTTCTCTCGATTGCCAGGAAACGTGTAAACTCTAAAAATATACATCATTCCCATTAATGATTCAAATATTCTTGAAACATTTCGAATTTTTATTTCTTTCTTCTTGTAATCGTCTCCAACTCTCATAAACATTGGTATTTCATATGTAGGTAAATCAATTGAGTTGGAATAGGGAACGCTTGGAAGAGTTGGAAGATCAATAAAAACTTGATCTTCATCTAATTTTGCTTCTTTAGCAATTTCTTCAATTAATTGCTTTTGGTATTCTTTCTTGCTTAAAGTAGATTGGAGAAATTCATCTCTAGTCATAAATTCCCTTTCAAATGCCACTTTCAATAATTCTCGGTTAGCTAGCTTTGTCATTATATCTTTTGCACTGACACTTTCAAGAAGTTTTGTCCAAACTGTATAATCATCTAATTTTAGGTAATCCTCAGGTGTTTTAAAATTTAGCAATCCGATTTCTTCTTCTGCTAATTCCATTGCACGAACAACCATTAATTGTGATGCTCTCGATACTTTATGGAAATAGATTGTTCTAAATGATTCAACTCGAGCAATTAGAAAAGCTTCTAATGCAGGTAAAGCAGAATAATTTACAGCTAAATTCCCGTTAAAAATTCCCATAGTATATAAAATTCTCATTATATCTACTTGCCCATACTCAGCTCCAGTGTGATAAGAATCTCTGACAATAAAATCCATTTTGTCAACATCACATGAACCAGAAATTATCTGATTGAGATATCCTTTTCCTTTTATTGTTTTATTCCCATGAATTAGTCCAGTTACAATCTTAGTGTCTAATCCAAAGTTCTTCAAAATATCTGCTATTTCAGTCTCACGGATAATCCATCTAGAAAGGTCTTCATGATGTTGTTCTCTTTTAGCTAACAAAGCTTCAAAAGTATGCGAAAATGGTCCATGACCAATATCATGCAGCATACCTGCTATTTTTACATGTGAAATATCTTTTTCAGTTAAATTCACTTCTTCATCATGAGTAATTGAGTTAGCCATTTTCTCTGCTAAATAAGCCACTCCTAATGAATGTTCAAACCTTGTGTGGTTTGCTCCTGGATAAACATATTCAGAACCTGATAATTGACGGATTCGTCTTAATCTCTGAAAATATTTTGTATCAATTAATTTTCTCTCTAAATCATTGATGAAAAGATATCCATGAATGGGATCTTTAATGAATTGAGGTTTTTTACTAATAAGCTTACTCACTTCAGATTAACTCCTAGGTTTCTGAATTCTACACATCACAATACTCTAGGCAATATTAAATTTCCAGCTTAAAAAAAATTTGCACATAAAAAATCCTGATAAAACAAACTATATGTTAAAGAAATCTAATAGGGGAGAATTATCCCCTTAATATTCAGTTGCAATTTACCAAATCAAGATGATGGAATAGTAGCCATTATTTGAGCTAATTTTGGTGCATGTTGTGAAAGACTTCTAACAGTGGCTGGCATTGATTGTTGATCTGTTGATCCACCAATCAAATAAAATCTTCCAAGGTCCTTCATAACCATGAACCCATTTTGACCTCTCAAAATAATATCCTGTAATGGGCTAAATGATAATCTATCCAATGACAATTTACTTGTTGAAACTAATGCTGCAGCCATAGCAGATAATTCTAATGGGTCTATAGCTTTATTTTGTGCAAAGAAAGCAACTCTTTCACCTGCTTCTGAGACAATTGCTAGTGCACCTAATTGAGTTTCAGCAGTAATTTGCTGGAGAACAGCTACTAGTTCTTTAGCTTTTTCTGGTGGTATTTTTATTGCCATAATTTTCACTACACAAGTTCTACTTATTTAGTTCTATTCCAATTCAATTTGGAATGTGTTCATTAGATCTTCTATTCCTTGATCTAACTGTACTTCATCCTTTTCTTTTACTTTCTTCTCTAGTTTCTTTAATACTTCTACTACTTTTACTACTCCACTTTCAATAATTATCCTTGGAACTCTATCAGGAGCTAAAAATACTCCTTCGGGAGGATCTGGTGGAACAAGAAATTCATTTCCTCTTTGTTTATATACTCCTGTTCCTACTATGATTAGCTCTCTCTCATAACCAGATGGAACACCTAATTCTTGTAACAAGGCAAAAGCGTGTTTTGGATCAACTTCTTCCATCATTTTTTGAGCTCTTGGGGTCGGGGGAGGAGTAGCTACATCTGTTTTTGGTGGTGGGGGAGGAGTAGGAGATCTTTGAGGTTGGGTTTCAGCTTTTGTTTCGAATCTTTTTGCAGTATCAGTTCCAGGTGCTGGTCTAATAATAGTTGGTTCTTTACCCCCCATCATCTCACTCAGAATTGTTCTTTGTGGTTGAGTTCTTTTTGGTTGTTCTGTTGCTTGTGGTTTTGGTTCAGGTCGTTTTGGTCTTGAACCTTCTGTACTTGTTTCGGGACGAGATCCTGCAAATTGAGTTATACCCGCACTATCTTTATCAGTATAAATTATTTTCTTTGTTGGTTCTTCACCTGCTAATTTAATATCAACACCTGATTCGAGATCTAATTCAGAAGGATTTGTGGGAATACCCCGAGTAGTAGTATCTATAACACCAACAGTTGCTTCGCCTCTTGATCTTTTAATCGTAAATTCAAATTCTTGTGTTTCATCTCCTTCTTCAATTACAGATAAACGAAAGGCAAATCCATAGTATGTTTTTCTTAATTCAGCAGCAGCTCTACTACCAATGAATTTCTTTTTTATGCCTGAATTTGCTCCTTTCCAAAGGAAAATACGTTTAAATTGATCATCAACAATAATAATTACTTTAGTGCTGTCTGGTACAAACTCTTTCTCCTCATCCAAAGTTCCGTCTTCAAGTACGTGATAAAATTTCATTGTCATTTTATTTCTTCTCCGTAAATGTGCACTACTGATAGTCCACATATCTTTTTAACAAACGGTTTTTTATTGTTTTCTGAATATACCTTATCTTTTGAATAATATTCTAGGATTTTTATATAAAAATCCCTTTTGGTTTGGGCATATTAGTAAATATGTATTTATAATTGTACTGTTTGGAGAAATTCTTCAAGCAATTGTAAAGATTCAGTAAATAATTCATTATTATTGTCATCATAATTAACTGATAAATAAACTATTTTTTTAGTTTTCATAACAGCTTTTTCAGCTAAAGCTTTAGCAAAAATCTCATTTCTAGAACCGATAACAGTAGTAGTTGTTATTCCTCTTCTATCCAAAGAAGTACCAGAAAATTTCCTTTCTCTTGAAATTCCAATTGTTGGATCAATTGGTAAACAAAGTGCTACCGTTCCAAGTTTTGGTGCACCTAAAGAAGAGAGAGAAATGAAGAAACCGTTTTCAAATATAGTTACAATTAATTGAAGGTTTTCACCTTTCGCTTGATAAAAAGGAGTTTGGTAATTGTCTTTATTAGGTAATTCCATTTTATCATCTCTTAATATAAATATCACTTCAGATAATCAAGATATAAAATATAATCAGCAAGAGACTCAACTGCTTGTGTGACATCCTTTTCCCAGGTAATAACAATTAAACTTTTATCACGTTTTATTCTCGATAGAACTGGAAATAGGTTCGGATCATTTGTTCCAATGCCAATGATGTCAATTGTTTTGTCAGCTACAAATTCTAGCGCTCTTAATGTGACATGAATATCAACATCACTACCAACTATCTCTTCTTGAAAACCTTGATTTTTTAGAATATCTGAATCTTTTTGAGAAATTTGCCTATCTGTAATAATTTTCCCAGATCGAACAGTTCCAATTTGATTTAATGATTTTTTTAGTGATTTTAACTTATTTAATTGAAAATCCTCAAAGACTGTTGGTCCATCAATAATTACTCCAATTTTCTTCTTATCATCGTCAGAAATGATTCTTAATACTTTTCCTACTCTATTTAACATCTTCAATCATTACCTTTCAAAAATTTTTTTTATTTTCCATATCTTCTCTCTCTTTGTTGGTAAATTCTAATTGCTCTCCAAAGATCAATTTTTCTAAATGCTGGCCAATAAATATCTGTGAAATATAATTCCGAATAAGCGCTCTGCCAGAGTAGAAATCCGCTTAATCGCTCTTCACCAGAAGTGCGTATTATTAAATCTGGATCTGGTAATCCTTCTGTATATAAATTTTCAGCAATTGTTTCTTCTTTAATATCATCTATAGATAATTCATTTTCAAGTATTTTTCTACTAATTTTTTTTACAGCATCAACAATCTCTGCTCTTCCACCATAGCTAATTGCTATGTTTAATTGAAAATTATCATAATCCTTAGTGCTTTCTTCTATTTCATCTACTAATATATTTATCTCTTTCGAGAGATTTTCCCGTCGTCCAATAATTTTTACTTTCACTTTATTTTTAACAATCAAAGGTTCGCTTTTCAATTTATGTAATTTCTCTACTAATAATTCCATAATTCTTTGAACCTCTTCTGGATCTCGAGTAAAATTCTCAGTTGAAAAGGCATAGATAGTAATAATTTTGATATCTAGTTTCCATACCCATCGTAACATCAATTCTACTTTTTCTGCTCCAAAGGCATGTCCTTCTTTAGCATCTAATCCTCTTTTTTTTGCAAATCTTCTATTTCCATCTAAAATAACTCCAATATGGTGTGGTTTAGGTCCTTTTCTGACTTCCTTCCATAATTTTTTCTCATAGATTGAATAGATTGGATTTAGTATTTTCATATGCAACCAACAACCATTTTTTTGGATTAGCTACTTTCCTTTTATGAAATCTATAAACGTTATTTATTTGTTATTGTAGAGATGTTATATCTTTTAATACTGTTCCCTTATCTATTATACCATAATCACAAAATCTCGTTGTTTGCCATCTTTTAAAAACTGAAGGCATATCATCGAGAAGATGAGCAAAGAAGAGATTTAAAACTAATCCGTGTGAAACAATAAGGATTTTTTTATCTTGATTTTCGTTATCAATTTCTTGAAATTTTTCTTTAAATCTTGACAAAGCATTATTAGCTGTTTCCCAATTGTTGTAAATCCTATCTCTATTTTTTAATGCTAGTTCAACATTTACCTTATATTGATCCTCTGATTGAAAATCCCCTCTATCTCTATTTAATTCTCTAAATTCAAAACATTGAATTATTTTTAAATTATACTTCTCAGCGAAAGGTTTGGCTGTTTGAATGGCTTTAGGTTCACTTGAGGAATAAATCAGATCGAAAGGTTTTCGAAAAATTTCATTTGCTAATTTTGAAGCAATTACTATTCCTCTCTCTGTTAAAGGCCATTCTGATATTTTTTTATTTTGTACCATCTCTGTTTGAGCATGTCTTAAAAGAAAGAAGGTATTCGAAGACATAATTTTCACATTCATCTTTAGATATTATGAAACTAAAATATAACATTTAGGGAATTAAGAAATGCTGCCGATTTGTTCAGCAAGCAAAAAAATCTATAATAGTTTATAATAGGTCAGCAATTTTTCGTGCTGCTCTTCCCATCTCAAGGAAAATTAATCCTAATTTTGCATCTTTCCTGGAACTGACTGTAAGAACGGCATTTGGTCCTGCGTTCATTGATATTATGGTTCCCTCGGATCCCTCAACGAAAACACGTTCAATATGACCTTTTCGCATCTCTTCAATTACTCGTTCCCCTAAAGATAGCATTGCTGCTGTCATTGCTGCTAGTCTTGTTTCTTCAATGTCTCTAGGTAAAGCAGAAGCAATTGGTAAACCCTCTACACTAACCACAGCAGCGGCTTCGATCTCAGGAACAGATGATTCTAGTTCCTTTAACATGTTATTTAGCTCGGTGTTTCTTCCACCTGCAGATCCGAAACCGATTACTGAGAGTAAATCTTCTCTTGAAACTTGTTCATCTTTTCGTTGCAATTTGACACCTTCTAAGGTTCAGTCGGTGAGTTAACTATATTCAAACAATCTTTAGTTATTATAAATTTATTTGATTATGATATTTTAATCATTAATCATATCTACATATTATATAATATACAAGAAATACAATCCCACACTATAAAAAAACTTCGAAAGGGGAATAGTCTGACAATAATATCACTTATTGATTCTTTTCAAGTTAAGTTTTCATTTTTTAAGTCATACATTAATTTGTGAACTTAAAAAACAAATATAAATAACCAATTTTCTACTTCTACGAATTATTTATTAATAAGAGAAATGCCATCAATTTTGACCATAGTTTGGTGTGAATCAACGTTGAAGTATAGAAAAATATTACCAATAACTACAACATTAGCAATAATAGCATTATTATCAGTAAGTAGTATCAGTTATTCAAATGCGGCAACTCCTTTAGATAGTATAATCATTTACCTGGTTGCTGAAGATTTAGAGCCAACAATTGGCGATATAGTAAATATAACCGCTGCGATTAGAAATGCACTTAATGATACCATAGATATCTACAATGCTACAATGGAGTTTCATGTACAAAGACCAGAATTAAATATAACAAATGTTTTCAATACAATTGCTGAAGATCCAAACTATAATTCAACATTATATTTAGAAAATAAAGAAAATAGTGTTCCTATTTTTTGGTGGAATCAAACGCATGTAAATTCTACCTGGGCAAAATTTGAATCGAATAGTTTTCAAACATTTTGGTTTGAAGTTAACTGTACTGAAACATCTGAATTCTCTGTTACAATAAGTGATATAACTTTAACCTATTATTATGATAATGGAACAAAAGCGACTTTTGAAGGAGAACCATTTTCCTTTGAAAGAATTAATTCACCCTATGTAGAATCACAAATAAATGTACCTCCAACAGCTAAAATTGAATGGTATTGGTGGTTAGTAGGTACGTTTATTATAGCAGTTCCAGTAATAGTAATTATTATTACAAGATTAACTCTCTGGAAGCGTTAACGCTTCTTTTTTCTTATTTTGCTAGTACCTTTTCATAAAGAGCCTCATATTGAGGAATAATTTTATCTGGATGAAAATTAGTTCTAGCAACCTTTTGTGATTCTTGACCTAATTTTTTCCTCAATTTTTCATCTTCTGCTAATAATAACATGTATTTTGTTAAAGCTTCAATATCTCCAACATTAATTGTAAAACCAGTTTTTTCATGTTGAACTACTTCCGGTAAACCACCTGCATTTGAAGAAATAACAGGAATACTACATGACATAGCTTCTAAAGCTGCTAAACCAAAACTTTCAATTTCAGAAGGAATAACAAAAACGTCAGAATAACAGAGTACTCTAGGAACATTTAACAAACTACCTCGAAATGTTATTTTATCTTTGATTTTTAATGAAATAGCTAAATCTCTGCAATATTCTAACTCAGGTCCTTCTCCTATCATCTCAAGTCTCAATTTATCATTTTGAGCAACAGCAGCAGCAAAGGCTCTTATAATATCAGGTGAACGTTTTACTTTTCTGAAATTTGAAACATGACAAAAAACAATTTCTTCTTTTTCAGGTTTCTTAATATGGGAGAATTTTTCAGGGCTTACAAAATTTGGTATAACTTGTATTTCTTTATTAATATCATAATTCTGATTAACGAAATCTTTCATCCAATGAGAAACAGTTGTTAAAGCATTGTGATTATTTAAGCTATTAACAAGGATTGGTTTGTAAGCATCATCTAATCCTAGTAAATGCATATCTGATCCATGAATTGTGGAAATAATATTCGCTTTGTTATTACTAAGTTTAGCTAGATAGAGGGAAACTGAATGTGGTATAGTATAATGCCCGTGAAGAATTTCTAAACCTTTTTCATTGACCAATTTGTGAAGGAGAGAAGCAAGAACAATAGTATATGGTTTATATTTGAAAAGAGGGTATGATAGAACGTTTACTTCATGAAAAATAAAATTCTCTTCCAATTTGAGTCTCTCAGGAATCTGATATGAAATGAAATGTACTTCATGACCTTTTTTCATCAAATGTAAACCTAATTCAGTACCAACAATACCACTTCCACCAAAAGTGGGATAATTTATTATACCTATTTTCATAATTCTTAACCTCGTAATTATTCACTCAAAATACTAGATTAAAATCTGCCAATCATGTAAATCTAATGGTTTCCTCATAAAGTATGCTTCACCATATTTTGCATTAATTAGTGATCCATAATAAAGACATCTTTCGACCAAGGGAAATGGTAAAAATTCCTTCGTGAAGGATTCAAATTGAGATTTGAAAGACATTATAGCTTTCTTTTTCTTTTCAAAAGAATCACTAACATCCATAATAAAAGTAGGATTGAATTGGCCATTTAGTTCGTAGTAAATTATCCTTTCAATTTTGTGTTTCGAATGTTTTAGAACTACCTTCTCTAGTTTTGCATAATGGGTTGCTTGTGTTGCTATTTTCGAACAAGCAATATGATCAGGATGTCGGTCTTCCCAATAGGGTGCTAGAATATTTTTAGGTTTATATTGTCTAATTTTATTAGCTACAAGAAAAGTTATTTCCTTTTGATTTTCAAAACCAAGATTTCCATCTGGTAATTCGAGATTTTCTCTAAACTCCACACCTAATATTTCTTTAGCGGTTTGAGCTTCCTCTAAACGAATTTTTTTATTCCCTAGAGAACCTAACTCCCCTGCTGTAAAATCTATTATACCAACTTTTAATCCCATTGTTACAGCTTTTATTATAGCTCCTCCACTTCCTAGCTCAGCATCATCAGGATGAGGAGCAAAAACTAAAACATCCAACATTTTAATACCACATGTTTTCCTGGTTGATTTTTAGATAGTAAATTCCTCATACAATCTAACATTGTAAACGAATATTTGTTAAGATATTGAAATATATTGAATTTTCTTTCTTGAGGAATATCATTTGGGAATAGATATGCTCTTGTCTTTTCGAGTTGTGTTTGTAATAAAGTATTATCATTCTTTACATAATTATAATACATTTTTTCAATATTATCCAAATCTTTCATTATGCTTCGTTTTCGATTGTCAACTCTTGAACCTAGTTCTTTATTATAGGTTGTTAATTCTTGATTTAATTCATCTAAAGTAGAAGTAATTCGAGTAAAATATACCTTCAGAATATCATCATTTTCTTTTCGAAGTAATCTCTTAGTTAATTGATTCAAATCCCATAGTTCTGTAATTTTAAAATTATATTTCTCAATAATTCGATTGATATGTCTTTCAATAACAGTTGCTCCCATTCTAAAAGCAAGATTAGGTTGCGTAAGTCCAAATTCCTTGTATAAATCTTTTATTTGAATATGATATCCAATTTCAGATGGACCACCTACAAAAAGATAAGTTGGCATCATTTGATCTTGTGCTAAAGGTCTAAAGATTGCATTTGTACTAAATCTTTCTGGGTGTCCAGCAATTTCATTTAAGATTTCCTCTTTAGTAAGAGTCTTACCATCTGAAATTTCATATAATCCATTTTCCAATAGTGTGATTGTGTTCCTTTGTTGTTGTTCATTAATAAAAAATAATCCTATTACATTTTCTTTCTTATGCATTTTTGGTTTGTAACCTAATTCATTTAATTTTTCAGTAGTATTTAGGAAAATAGAGTTGTATTTTATTGGATCACTCATTAGTGTAGCAAAATATTTTTTCAGATAAGGTCTGAAAATTTTAGGTTCAACTATTATTAACCCCCACTGCTCCATTAATTTTGATAACAATCTACTAAAGAATTCTCCCCATTTTTCTGATTTCTTTAATTCCCCTAAAAGGAATTCTTTGAAAATCCTATCTGAAAAATCAGTTTCAGGTGAGGTATTAATCATCTGTTTAATTAGTTGTTCGAGTGTTTTCTTATCAAGAGGTAATTCCTCTAAACTTTGACCAAGTATCTCTTCAGCATTAATTTTTATTTGAATAACATCATTTTCTTTATTTAATAACCAAATATTATTAACTTCCTCAATATCATGATCTTCAGAAGCATTCCAAAAAATAGGAATTAATTTTAAATCTTCTGTAGAATAAAGTTTTGAATAATTAATAGCAGAAAATGTTTTGTATATTGTATAAAGTGGTCCTGTAAATAATCCTGGTTGTTGCCCAGTTATAACGAATTGGACTTTCCCATTTTCTATTTGTTCGATATTATCAATAGTATTATCATGAGCATCGATTGATTTATTGTAGTTGAGTAAAATTTCTTGTAAGATACCTCTATCACCTTTAAAATTAATAGAATGTAATTTCTCAGGTTTTTTTCCAAAAAAACCAAACATTGGTTGTTTACCATTTAAATAATCTAACAACATAGAGTTTGGATAAATAATTTCTAAATCTAAAGCTTCAATGTCTAATTCATTACCCATAAAATTTCAACATTCCTAATAATTAATAGAGTTGAAAGAATCATTTTTTTTTCTTTTATTAGCACTAAATCAAGATATATTTGTTTACTTAAAAAATGATTGCTTAATTTATTGTGGATATTTCAATACTAATATTAAATAATTCGTCAAATCTAGTAAAAATTCTAATAAATTATTGATTATAAAATAATAAATGAAAAGAAAAAAAGAAGAAAAAAATAGAAATTAGAACATAGATTTAATGATATCCAAAATTTTTGGTCCATCTATTATCTTCTTAACTTCTAATTCTCTACCTTCAATGTTTTCTATTTTACCTGATCTAGAAATCCAGGCTGGCATTGGTAAGATTAAATCAGCGTTTTCATTGTAACCCATTGATATTGTGAAACCACTAAATTTGACATCAGAGAAACCAATTACAAGATAGTTTTTAGCTTTGGGTATTTTCTCTAAACCAAGTTTAATTAAACCAACTTCATTCAAACCTTTATGCATAATAATTGTTGGAATATCTTCCTCTGGTTCTGCTGGAGCATTTACAATTGAAATATCGTAATCTTGATCCGTAATTATTGCTCCTTGTTTTTTAGCTATATGAATGAAAGGTTTGAGTAATGGATATTGGCTTAACTCAACTTTGAGATTTATACGTTTACTATTGAAGATTTGTGCAAATTTAGCAGTAGAAATACCAGTTTTATAAACAGCACCAATTTTGATACCTTTTTCTTTACTGAAAGTTATCAATTGTTTTGCTTCATCATTTGTTACTTCTGGTGTTAGAATTAATACTAAATCCTTAAGATTCTTTTTCAATATCTCTTTTGCTTCTTCAATGGTTATTTCAACAAATTTATTACCTATTTTTTTCATTGGTTTTTCAATTTGCTTTTCCCACATTCTGTTGAAACGCGGTTTGTCACAAACAAGTCCATGATTCCATGAATCTTCTTTTGATGAAACATTTACTGCAAATCCCTTATAGATATCTATATTCATCTCACAACCGATTCCACATCCATAACACACAGTAGGCATTGGAGTTACATTCCAAGGACCATTTTTTGGGAAGGGAGTATTCATTACAAAAGCTCCAGTTGGACAATCATCTACAAAACTTCCTACAAAATCTCCTTTTACATCGCCAAGTTTCATACCAACTGGAGGTCCATTCTTAGTTTCAAATCCTCTATTAAGATTATCAATTAGTCCTTCGCCAGTAATTTCATGTGTAAGATTTATACATCTTCCACAGAGAATACATTTATTGTTATCCAAGATTACAAATGGATGAGATTCATCAATTTGATCGTAATGTAATTCTCCATCATAAGTTTCTTGTTTTGCTCCATACAATTTAGCATATTCTCTTAGTTTACATTCGAAAGAATCTAAACAACCACAAGACATACACCGATTGACTTCTTTGATTGCTTCATCTTCTGTTATAGTAGATTCCACTTCATCGAAGTTTTTCGCTCTTACATCTGGTGGTAAAACTTTAGCTTTTATTCGTTCTATGCGTTCTCTTTCTTTGTAATCTTCTTCAGTAACTTTTTTCCAGTGATTGTAAGGTCTGTAGGTTAAAATGAGATTCTTAATCTCTTCATCTGCTTCAATTTCATCTAATTTTTCCCAAGGTTCACCTAAAGCATCTTTAGCAAGTTCCAATTTACCTTTGAGATAGAGATCCATCATGATTGCTCCTTCCTTTCCGGTGGCTATTGCTTCAATAACCGTATTTGGACTGATAGCTATATCACCACCTGTGAATACTCCTGGAATATTTGTCTCATAGGTTATCTCATCATACTCTATCCAACCTACTCTAGTTTCTAAACCAAATTTCTGAAGTAATGCTGAATCGGATCTTTGACCGATAGCAAAAATTACTGTATCAACTTGAATGCAATAATTTGAACCTTCGCATACAACAGGTCGACATCTTCCGCTCTCATCTGGTTCTCCTAGTTCCATTTTTACTAATTCAACTTGGTCTACTTTGTCTTCTCCTAAAATTTTCACTGGATTTGATAGTATATTGAAGTGGATTCCTTCCTCTTCTGCTTCTTCGATTTCTATTTTTTCTGCTGGCATTTCGTTTTTAGTTCGTCTGTACGTGATAGTGACATCTGCTCCCAGTCTTCTGGCTGTTCGTGCTACATCCATAGCACTATTTCCACCACCAATAACCATTACAGAATTTCCAATGTCAACTTTTTCTCCTAAACTGATTTTCCTTAGGAATTCAATTGCATCCATTACTCCTGGCATTTCACAACCTTCAAGTTGAAGTTGATACCCTTGCCATGCACCAATAGCAACATAAACCGCGTCAAAAGTTTCTTGTAATTCCTTAAAGGAAATATCTTCACCAATTCTGGTATTAGTTTTAACTTTAATACCAGTTTTTATGACAGTATCAATATCTTGATCTAAGATAGCTTTTGGTAAACGATATTCAGGAATGCCATATCTTAACATTCCTCCTAATTTTGACATCGCCTCAAAAATGGTTACATTATGTCCTTTAATACGTGAATAGAAAGCAGCAGCCAATCCTGCTGGTCCGCCACCAACAATAGCAATCTTTTTACCAGTTGATTTGGGTATTTCAGGCATCCATGGATCATTTGCTAAATCATAATCTGCAGCAAATCGTTTTAATTGCCTAATTGCGACAGGTTGCTCAACAAGATTCCTTCTACAATCACGTTCACAAAAAGCCGGACAAACACGTCCTAGGGAAGCAGGAAGAATATAATCTTTTTTCATTAATGCAACTGCCTCATGATATTTGCCATTTGCTACTAGAGCAAGATAGTTTTGAACCTCGCTATGAGTAGGACAAGCATGATTACAAGGACCTATGCAATCACCATAATGATCAGAGAGCATTAATTCAACAGCAGTTTTACGAACATTGAGAATTTGATTGTTATTTGTATTAATTTCATCATTTTCTCTTGGATAGGTGGAGCAAGCTGGTAATGTTCTGTTATTAACATCCACTAAGCATAATCGACATGAACCATAAGGATCAAGTTCCTTCATTTTACAAAGACCGGGAATATGCTTATTCTCACTCTTTAGGAAATCCATTATAGTTGTTTTTTCTGGGAATTCTTTCTTTTGGGAATTTATTTTTACTTTCATCTATTCTCACTCCACATCAATTGCTTCAAATCTGCATGCCTGATAACAAGCACCACATTGTATACACAAGTCTTGATTGATGAGATGTTTCTGTTTCTTCTCTCCAGAAATAGCATCAGAAGGACATTTTCTTAGACAAGCACCACATCCAGTACAATCATCGTTAATTGTATAAGTTAACAAAGGTTTGCAAACTTTAGCAGGACATTTTTTATTTTGGATATGGGCTTCATATTCAGCTCTAAAATATTTTATTGTGGTTAAAATTGGATTTGGTGCAGTTTGTCCTAGACCACAAAGTGAACCTGATTTAACTTTAGGAGCCAAGTCTAAAAGTTTATCAAAATCTTCGCGTGTTCCTTCTCCTTTGGAAAATTTATCTAAAATTTCCCACATTCTTTTAGTTCCTAAACGACAATATGTGCATTTCCCACAAGACTCATCGACAGTAAAATCAAGGAAGAATTTAGCGATATCTATCATACAAGAATCTTCATCCATAACCACCATACCACCACTCCCCATGATAGCACCGGTAGCATTTATTGAATCATAATCGATTGGCGTATCGAATAGTGCATATGGAATGCACCCTCCTGATGGTCCACCCATTTGTACTGCTTTGAGTGGTTTTCCAGATTTGGTTCCTCCTCCAATTTTGACCAATATTTCTTTTATAGAAATACCCATTGGAACTTCAACATTCCCACCTCTTTTTATTTTACCTGCAAGTGCGAATACTTTTGTTCCCTTACTTTTCTCAGATCCATAAACAGCAAATTTTTGCCACCCATTTCTAAGGATCCAAGGGACATTAGCCCAAGTTTCTACATTATTAATATTGGTCGGTTTTCCTAAGTACCCTTTAGTAGATGGATAAGGAGGTCTTAAATTAGGCATTCCTCTTTTTCCACTGAGTGATGCTAATAGAGCGGTTTCTTCTCCACAAACAAATGCTCCTGCTCCTTCCATAATTGAAAGCTCAAAGGAAAAACCGCTACCTAAAATATTCTCACCTAGAAATCCTTTTTCTTTTGCTTGCTCAATAGCAATTTGCAATCTTTTTACTGCAAGTGGATATTCAGCTCTGCAGTAGATGAAACCTTCTTTTGCTCCAATAACATAAGCACCAACTATCATTCCTTCAATAACACGATGAGGATCTCCTTCCAAGACATTCCTATTCATAAATGCTCCTGGGTCGCCTTCATCAGCATTGCAAACGATGTATTTTGGATCACCTTTTGCTTCTCGAGTGAAACGCCATTTCAATCCAGTAGGAAATCCTGCTCCCCCTCGACCTCTCAAACCAGATTTTTGGAGTATATCAATAATTTCCTCAGGTTTCAAAGTAAATGCTTTTTCTAAAGCTTTATAACCGCCAGTTTTTATATATTCATCAATACTTTCAGGATTAATATATCCAGAATTCTCAAGAATTATTTTTACTTGTTTAGAAAAGTACTTATCTATATCCCAAGTTTTTCTTTTATCTTCTTCAAATGTATCTTTTTTTACTAGAAAATCTTCTACAATTTTTCCTTTAATTACATGTTGTTCTACAATTTTCTTAACTTTATCTGCTGTAAGATCACCATAAGTATAAATAACATCATCAAAAACAATATCAAGAAGAGGTTCTCGGTAGCACATACCAATACAACCAACATTTATTACTGGAATGTCAATTTTATTTTCTTTAAGATGCTCAAGAAGAACTTCCTTTATTTCTTCTGCTCCTGCTGCAATACCACAAGAATTCATACCAACGCATATTCGTTTAATCATTCAAGCTCATCCTTCTTCAATTTTTTAGCAATTCGTCTAACTGCTGCTGGAGTTAAATTTCCATATACCTTATCGTTAACCGATATCACAGGTGCCAAGCTACAACATCCCAAACAAGCTACTGGTTGCAAAGTAACCAAACCATCTGAAGAAGTCTCATTTTCTTTTATACCAAGTTCATCTATCACTTCATGAGCAATATTTACTGCTCCATTAACATGACAAGCAGTTCCATGGCAAACTTTCACAACATATTTTCCCAGGGGTGAAAAGTTAAATTGAGCGTAAAAAGTTGCTACACCATAAATTCTGCTTAATGGTATTCCTAGATAATTAGATAATTCTTCCAATGCCTCACTTGGTAGATAGCCAAACTTGTCTTGTATTTGTTGTAATAAGGGAATGAGTGAATTGTTTTCTTTTTCATATTCACTGAAGAATGCAAGATCCATTTTGTCCACCAAATTCAATTGCCAGAGACTAAAAATATAAACCATTTAAGATTTTTGATATGTTTATTTTTCAAAAAAATCTCTCAAGATTAGATTTTCATAAAAAAAATAATTTAATAGTGCTTTGAATTTAAATATTGCAACAAAAATTCTAAATTATTTATTTTTTTAATTTAAAAAGTATAAATTCCACTAAAATAAGAACGAAAACAAAAAAAATGAAAAGTTAGGCAAAAGCCCTAACTATTATTTTTAAATTACACCTTGTGCTAGCATTGCTTTAGCTACTTTTAAGAAACCGGCGATATTCGCACCAATTACATAGTTTCCTGGTACACCGAATTCTTCAGCAGTTTTGTGAGCCGTTGCATGAATATTGATCATGATATTGTGGAGTCTATCTAATACTTCTTCCTTAGTCCAAGATAGCCTTAAGCTATTTTGAGACATTTCAAGTCCTGAAGTTGCTACACCACCAGCGTTTGCTGCTTTTCCTGGAGCAAATAAGATGCCTTTTTCAATGAAATAATCAACACCTTCTGAAACAGTTGGCATATTGGCACCTTCACTTACCGCGATACAACCATTCTTAACAAGAGCTTTGGCTTCATCCAAATCAACTTCATTTTGAGTTGCACATGGAAATGCGACTTCAATTTCAGGAACGTACCAAGGACTTTTGAGATCTTTATGCTCATTGTAGGTATGGTATTCGACACCTTTGAATTTGTCTGCATATTCGCTGATTCTTCCACGTTTAACATTTTTCAATTGCATAACAAATTCCCATTTCTTTTGATCAATTCCTTCTTTATCATAGATGAAACCCGTTGAATCAGACATAGTAATTACCTTGCCACCCAATTTTGTGATTAATTGTACAGCATATTGAGCAACATTACCTGAGCCAGAAACAGCACAGATTTTACCTTTTAGACCGTCCTTATCACCTTTTGCTTTTAACATTTCTTCAGCAAACCAAGTAGCACCATAACCTGTTGCTTCTGGTCTACCAAGAGAACCTCCGTATTCTGGAGCTTTACCGGTTAGGACACCATGAAAGATATTCTTAATTTTTCTATATTGACCAAATAAATAGCCAATTTCGCGACCGCCTACACCAATATCTCCTGCGGGGACATCTAAATCAGCACCAATATATCTGTATAATTCATTCATAAATGTTTGACAGAATCGCATCACTTCGCCATCAGATTTTCCTTTAGGATCGAAGTCAGAACCACCTTTGCTTCCACCCATGGGAAGCCCTGTAAGTGAGTTCTTGAATACTTGTTCAAAAGCTAAGAACTTTAGAATACCGTCATAAACTGAGGGATGGAATCTTAATCCACCTTTGTAGGGACCAATTGCCCCATTGAATTGAATTCTAAATCCTCTGTTTACTTGAATTTTACCTTTGTCATCCACCCAAGGAACTCTGAAGTGGATAAGTCTTTCTGGTTCAACAATTCGTTCAACAATACCAGCTTCAACAAATTTTGGATATTTTTCAAGAGCTGGTTCAATAGAATCCAAAACTTCCTTCACAGCTTGATGGAATTCTGGTTCATGAGCATTTCGTTTTACAACTTGCTCGTAGATTGGATCTGTAATTTTACCCATTTTGAAATGACCTCTACCAAATTTTCGAGGATTGGATAATAATAGTTTTTTCACCTTTAAATAAGGTGAGAACTTCTTTTATTATCATAACAGAAGTTACATTAGCTATCCAATTTCTTAACCTTTATAATTTTTTTCCAATTTCTGTCATTTTTTGAATTAATCTTTTTTTTGTAGTTAGATTGCTTGTTAATATAGAATTAATGAAATTTAATTAGTATTTTTTATTTTGAAAGATTTAAAAGCGCGTTCCACAATTATGACCTTGAGAATTCATTGCATTATTGTAATTACAAATAGTGATAGAAAATAGGTGAAAAGAAATACAAAATACTGCTAACCAAAAAATGATTTTTAATGCTATGAAAATAGTTGGATTCATTTTAGTATCGATTACTTGGTTAGGTGATTTAGCTTCTTGGTTTTATATTGGAAATGGATTTACAATTGATTTTATTTTTCTTATTTTTGCTATAATTATTACTGGAATTTTCTCATGGTTTATTTTCTCAATAAAAAGAAAATCTGATAAAGAGGACTTTCCCCATCCTATTATAGAATTAGCAAATCAAGAAGCTAAGTTTGAAGAAGAATTGGATGAAGAACTTATTTTAACTAATGAACCGGTATTCAAAAACAAAAAATCTAACATTTCTTGGAGGAATTCAATTCCACTTACATGTAATTCTTGTGGAGAATTAATTTCATCTAAAATTCAAAAATGTTCATCATGTAATTCAAAAATACCTGTTTGTGTCATCTGTTTATCTGCTTTAAATATTGGTGATGAAATTGTGAAAACTTCTTGTTGTCAACAATATGCTCATAAAGAGCATATCATAAATTGGTTAAATATTAAAAATACTTACCCAAATTGTAAACTAGAATTAAATAAAGAAGATTTAATATTGGTTCATTTCGAATCGTAAGGAAAGAATTTTTTCATTATGTTTTATTTACTTGAAACCAATTTAAACGAAGCATGATGTAATTTATTCAATCTATTTATATTAATAACAAAGGCTGTCATTTGCTCTGCTGTTTTTGAAAACTTTAGCAAACCTGCATCTAGTACTCTTAATCCATCAATTTTCAAAAAAATCTCTTTTAATTCTTTTTTTGCTTCTATATTATCAGAGGTCATGAAAAGATCAACTTTTAATGGTTTCTCAATTCTATTTAATATTGAAGCTGAGATTGTTTTAAACGCACCCACAACTATAATATCATCTGAAACAAGACTCTTGATATATTCACTTACTGAACCACACGGAATTTCATTTAAGCAATTTGCATATCCAGACTCGAAAACTAAAGGAACAATAACATCGACAATAATTGTTCCTGGTTTAAGATTAGGTTTTATTTTTTCAATTGTTTCTATTAGTGAACCATATGGGACTACAAGAAATATAAGATTGGAATTTCTGGCAACTTCTTCATAAGTTCCTCCAATAAAATTATCTTTATGCAATTTTTCTTTTAACTCACCAGCAACTCTTTCAGCTTTTTCTTTTGTTCTGGAGCCAACCATTACATTATAACCTGCTTTACTTAATCGTAAAGCTAACCCTTGACTTTGTTTGCCAGTTCCTGGGATTAAACCAATTTTTCGAGTCATAATTCGTCACCAAATTCTTTGATTGCATTTTGATGATAGGTTTTTTAAGAATAATTATCTTTTTAATTGATACATTGAAATATTATTAATTTAGTGGATAAATTGCTTCATAAGCAGTATTAAGATTTATAAATTGTTCAAAATTTAGATGAATAAGAAGGTAATCCCCTAAACAAATCATTAGAAATATTCTATGAGCTGAAATTATATGTCACATCACGCATCCTCTTTTGAAAATTATAAAATTAAACAAAGCATAGAACGATTGGAGAGAAAAAAATCGTTCAATGGTGCTACTTGTTTGGTTACATTGTATATGCCTAATGGCACATCTATACCTGATGTCACTCAGCAATTAGTTGATGAAAGAGGGACTGCTGCTAATATTAAGAGTAAGCAAACAGGGAAAGCTGTTGTAGCTGCTCTTTCTAGTATCCTCAATAGAATTAAACAAATCAGAGAATTACCTCCAAATGGTTTAGTTATTTTTTGCGGACAAACACAGGCAGGAAAAATAGAATATTTTCCAATAACTCCAGTTGAACCAATTTCTCGGAAAATGTATGTTTGTGATTCTCGTTTTCACACTGAACATCTTCGAGAACAACTCCAAGAGAAAGATCAATTTGGTCTTATGGTTATTGATAGAGAAAGTGCAGCCTATGCTCTCTTAAGAGGTAATCATATGACTTTCTTGAGAAACATGTCTTCTTTTGTTCCTGGAAAACATGGGAAAGGTGGTCAATCTCAAAGAAGAATTCAAAGAGGTACCGAAATTTTAGCACATGAACACCTTAAAAGAGCAGGTGAAATTGCGAGTAAACTTTTTCTTGAAGAACCTGATTTAAGAGGAATAGTTATTGGTGGACCTTCTCTTGCTAAAGATAATTTTGTACGAGGTAATTTTCTGGATTTCCGTTTAACTGATAAAATCATTGGAACTATTGATACCGGTTATACAGGAGAGCAAGGAATTAGAGAACTAATGGAAAAAGCAACTGAACTTTTGAAAGATGTAAGATATTTAGAAGAGAAAGAACTCGTTCAATCTTTCCTAAGAGAGCTTGGAAAAGATACTGGTATGGTTGCTTATGGGCAAAAGGAAGTTTTGCGATCCTTGGATTTAGGTGCTGTTAAATCACTTTTGATAAGCGAAGAAATGGATGTCATTAGAGCAAAAATTCTTTGTCAACAGTGTGATTACTCAAAAACTGATGCTGTTAAAGCAAAAGATTTCGTTCAATACGAAGAAGATCTTATCAAAACCAATTGTCCAAATTGCAATGGAAAACTATACATTGATGAAACAGAAGATTTCGTAGAAGAGCTTGGCAAAAAGGCACAAGAAATTGGTGCTGAAGTAGAAATTATTTGCACTGATACAGAAGAAGGAATGATACTATACAAATCATTTGGTGGCTTAGTAGCTTTGCTTCGTTACTCAATACGAGAAATGTAAAATCTCTAGAAATTAAAAAAGAAAAGGATTTATCCTTTTTTATAGAATCTCTTTTTATATTTTGGTTTATAATCTTCAGGTGGCAAAGGGAAAGTGTCAGGAATTTTATCTTTCGAAATAAATTCTTTATCCTTGTCAATTTTTTGTAATTCCCCATATTTTCCTACATTTAACCGAAGTTCACTACGAACAACTTTAATAAAACCATTTTTTACCTCTCCAATGTCTCCTTCCTTCAATAATTCTATGCTCTGATCCCACAAAGTAAGATAAATTCTTCCAGTTTCATCTCCAACTTCTACTTCGGATAATCTTAATTCTTTTCCATCATTTGAGGATACTTCTCTGATTTCTCCTTTTTTCAAAACACGAAAACGAATATCAATATTTCTCATATCTGCTTGTAATTGTGCAATTTTCATATCTTTTTCACCTTTTATTTTAAAACTTCAATGTCTTCAAAAATCCTTAGATATTAATAAATGTCTTTTTCACTATTAAATGATGAGAAATGAAATAAAAAAATTTGATATGAGTATTTTCATTTGAAATACCCATGATTTTTTTTTGATTATTCTTCTAATTGCACATCCTATTCTTCTTTTACATCTTCGGATGGTTTACTATTTTTTGTTGAACCTTTTGTATTTTCTTTAATCCTCTTTCTTTCCCTAGGCTTTTTTGTTTCTTGATGCTTTTCATCTGTAATAGGAACTGTTTTAGAACATTCCTTCAAATAGTCTAACAGATTACTTTCCCACATTGCTTCTTTAGGTTTCCTTCGAATTACTTTTACTTTTTCAGTTAATTCAGGATGATCAACCATAGAATCTTCTAAAAATTTCAGTTCATGTTTTACAAAATCCAAATCTGCTTGTTTTCTTTCCTCATGATCTTTTAATTTCTGTTTTTCAAGACATCTAAAAACATCAGTTTGAGATACTATGCCAATCAAATTCCTTTTATCCGGTGAGTCTAGCACAGCTATCCTACCAATTTGGGACCGATAAATAAGGCTCATTGCTTGTTCTACATTTTCATCCGGATATAAAACATATGGATTCGTTTCTCCCATTTCCAGTACTGTTTTGTCCATATTTTTATCAATTTGAGCGTGTTTAAGATGTACAAGAGTGACCATTCCTTGGAATTTACCTTTGAAATCAACTATTGGAAAACCAAAATAATCCAATGTTTGAGCTAAAGAGTAAAATTCATTCATAGTCATATTTTCAGGAACACATACAACATCCTTTGTCATAATATCTCGAACTTTTTGTGTTTCAAGTAAATCTGTTGGTCCCGCCATTGATATGTCTAGACCTCTCTGTAGCAATTTTACTGTGTAAATATTCTCTTTCATGACAATTCTACTGATGAAGTAACTAATACTACACGTTATCATTAGTGGTATAAATGTATAATAAGAGTAAGTCATTTCGCTTGCCATAAAAATCATTGTTAAGACTGCTCTTGAAGATCCAGCAAAAACTGAGGCTAAACCTGCTAAGGTGAAAAGCGCAAAATCTTGAGAAGTAAATTGTATAGTTGGAATTAGGTTATTGATTATAGCTGCAAATGAATAACCTGTTGTTGCTCCAATTACTAAAGCTGGTGCAAATACTCCCCCTGAATTTCCAGTACCTACTGATAAAGATGTAGCAAGAACTTTCAATAATAGAAGTAAAAGGAGAACTAATAATAATCCTGAACCAAAGAGACTCCAAGATTCTTCTATAGGTTTGTTGTAGAATAGTGCTGTAATTGTTTCATAACCGATTCCAAAAATTCTTGGAATACCCTCTACATCAGATATAGTAAATAATGTGTTTCCACTCCCTATAGGTGAGAAATCAATGTTTTGTGCTGGATTTTTTGGTGAAAGTAATCCTAACAATCCTGTTAAAGCTCCACCAATAATTGGAACATATATTGGGTGGATTTTGATATTATGAGAAATTTTCTCAATAATTCCTAGCGATTTCGTATAAAATATAGCTATTAATCCTGCGACAACTCCGAGTAATAAAAACCAATGAAGGTATGGTAAATAATCGGAAAATTCTATCTTGGTTAGCTCCTCTGGAATTTCGAAAACTGGATGTGAACCTTTCTCAAGAATCAATCGTCCAACTGTAGTAGCTATTAAAGAAGAGATAATAATAGGAATCAGTTGATCAGCACTTAGTGAAATTATTAGTACTTCTAGTCCAAAAAGCACACCGCCAATTGGAGCATTAAAAGTAGCAGATATGCCAGCTACTAAACCACAAACAACAACTGTTTTGATACTTCTTCCATGTAAACCTAACTTTCTTCCTAGAAAAGAACTAAATCCTGCACCAATTTGAGCAATTGGTCCTTCACGTCCTAAACTTAAACCTCCACCGATACAAACACCAGAAAGAACCATTTTCAAATATGGTGTTGATGTTTTGATATAACCATCTTTATGTGCAATACTTTCCATAACCTCGGGGATTCCATGTCCTTTAGCTTCTGGTGCCCAATGATCAAGAATCGGTGACGTCAACGCAGCTGCTAAGGTGGGTAAAAGAACTATAAACAATAATTTCCAATAACCTGGAACATTATTATAAATTAAACCATAAAATAAAATTCTTGTTAAAGAAATAAAATTACCAAAAAACCATGCTGCTGCAGCACCAACCAATCCTGCTAATATTGCTATAAAATAGATTAAAAAGTTCTTTTGCTTAAATAACCATTTAATACTAGCTTTTGGATGTTTAATAAATTGCCAAATACCTAAAGTAGTGCCTTTAATTCCCCTAGATAATATAATCCAGAATCTTTCTCTCTCTTTTTCACTTTCTGAGAGTTCAATTTTAACTTCTGGGTTAATTTCTTCATTCTTTTCTTCATCTAGACAAGCATTAGTTAAATCTGTTTCAGTATTTTCTTCTTTAACAGATATTTCCTGAATATTTTTTTCATTAGTTGATATATCATCTTTGGAATATTTTTTCTTGTCTTTCTTCAAATATATTCCCCAAAAGTTATTTTATTGTAATGCTTTTTTATTTTATGTTGAACATAATGTTGCTTTTTTAAAATTATCGCTTATTTTTTAAAAAGATGATTAAAATTAAGTATTGTCACTTTTCAATTAAAATAAAAGCTCTAATATCAAATTATTTAATTAATTTTATTTTAAACTAAATCAAATATTCTTTGTAAAAAACCTTCATTTCAATTGATAGCTTTCAATTTTTCTTTTTCAAAAGATCGTACAATATCTGTTTTTGATAAAATTCCTATTAACACTTTTTCTTCTTTATTATTCACTACTGGTGCTCTTTGAATTCCTGATCGAATGAGTATATCTAATGCTTCGTCAATAGTCATATCTGCTAGAAGAAAAGTGACATTCTCAGCCATATGATCCTCAACTTTTTCATCCAATTTATTCAATTGTTTAGCCATTTTAATATCTGATATTGTAATCATTCCCAATAATCTATTCTTATCATCAGTTATTGGATAACCAAAAGGTCCATTTTCTTCAATTTTTGTAATAACATCTCCCATAGTAATTTCTCTTTTAATAGTTGTAACATTTTTGATCATAATTTCCTCTACTTTTGTTGTTGTCAATATAGTTGCATTTCCCCCCAATGAAATTTTTAATCCTTTATCTACTAACGACTGAGTATAAATTGATTCCTTCAGAAAAATTCTACAGATTAAATAACTTATACTACAAGTTAACATTAAAGGAATCATCAACATAATATTCCCAGTCATTTCTGCTCCCATAAAGATCATTGTTAAAGGTGCACGAGTAGCTCCTGCAAAAACTGATGCTAAACCTGCTAAAGCGAAGATTGAAATGTTCAGATTACTATTTGAAATACTATTTATGCTATAAGCAAAAAAACCACCTACACACGTTCCGACATATAGAGCTGGAGCAAATATTCCTCCTGGATTTCCTGATCCAACTGAAAAGGAAGTTACAATTATTTTTAATAAAAATAGGACAAATAAAAATAGCAGAATTGAACTAAATGGATTCTGAGTTTGCAAGTCAGCAGAATTATTAAGTATATTAGTTATTGTTTGATATCCTGCCCCAAAAATTAAAGGAATCCCTTTCTCGTTTTTTGGTGATAATAAACAAACAAGTCCTGTTAGTAAAGCACCAAATACTGGGATTGACATTTTTGGAAAAGGCAATCTTTCAAAAATTTCTCTTATTAAGTGGAAAAATCTTGTATATAGTACTCCCACTATTCCTGCTAAAACACCTAATAAGATAAACCAATGTAAATCATAGATATATGCACTCCAAGAGAGTTCTCTTAAGACATCTACATTAAAAGATGGTTCAGGAATTCCTGTACTATTAGGTGAAAGTTTCAATAAATCAATAATTGCACTACAGGTAGAGCTTGTTAGGGAAGCAATAACTATTGGAACAATTTCATCTGCAACTAACGAAACAAGAAGAATTTCTATACCAAATAAAGCTCCTCCAATTGGTGAATTAAAAGTTGCAGCAATCCCCGCTGCTAATCCACTGATAACAACAATTCGCATACTTCTCCCGTGTAATCCTACTAAACGTGCTATTCCAGAACTAAATCCTGCTCCAATTTGAATGATGGGTCCTTCTCTTCCAACACTTAAACCACCGCCAGATGATATTGCTGATGTTATCATTTTGATGAAAGGTGTTCGCTTACGCATATAACCATCGTGGAGAACAATACTTTCCATTACATAGGGAATACCTGAACCACTAGACTCTGGATTAAAACGCCAAATAATTGGAGAAGTAATTAAAGAAGCAATAAGTGGAGTGATTAATATTGCTAAAAATTTCCAGTTTCCAAAATTATCATCCATTAATCCAAAAAATTTCTCCATAAAAATATATTCAGAACCAACACTAAGCCACTCAAATCCCCATGCAGCAAGAGCGCCAATTATCCCAACGATAATTGCCAATGCATTTGTGATGAATTGTTTTGATTTAAATAGCTCGACTATTGCTTTTCTAGGATGACGGATATCATCCACAAAACTAGACCATGCTTTTTGAAAACCTTTTTTTGTATTCACCCACCGATCAGATAAATAATGCTGTAAATCATCATCAATCTCTTCATCTTCCTCTTCTTCGTTTTCTTCACTAGAACTTGAATCAGAATTGTTGGATGAATTTTTTTCATCTTCAATTAGCATTGTTAATCTTCCTTCAATTGAAATTAGTTATATTATACATAACAATATTCGTAGTAGTAGGGAGATATGATTAACAAAACTTAAAATTTTTCATTACGGAATTCATTAAAAACAAATTGTAAGTTAACAAAAGATTTGAAAATTGTATACTAATCTTTTTGAAGCATTAAAAATTTTAAATCAATAAAAAGAAGTGAAAAAGATGGGTCAACAAAAATGTTCAATTTGTCAAGGAACAGGCAAGGAAATAATTTCAGATAAAACTTGTCCTGATTGTAAAGGAATGGGAAGTACAAAAATTGTTCTCTCATCTTATAGTTCAAATACAGATGCCGGTAAATGTAAAACATGTCATGGAACCGGTTCTTTAATAAAATCAAAACAATGTGAAAATTGTAATGGAACTGGAATACTACGCGTTTGTGACTCTTGTGGAAAACCTATAACAAATCCTTCTCCTGAAAAACATACAGTAGAAATTTGTTCTGAATGTAAAAATTCTCCAATAGTATTTACACTTAAACCTCCATGTTCTTCAAGATCAGTAAAAGTAGGAACTTATTATCGTGCGAAAGTTAAAGAATTCAAGGATTTTGGAGTATTTGCTGAATTATTCCCTGGTGTGCAAGGATTAATTCGTACAAAAAATCTCAAAGGTATACAAAGGAGCGATAAAGGTAAAGAAATTATTGTTTTTATTGAAGCGAAAAACCGGGAGGGTAAAATAGAATTAGTTCCAGTAACTCTTAAAGAATATCGTCATGGTGTCAAGAGAGATTCCATGGATCGTTTTAAAATTTCTTCTATATCAAGAAAAATGGAAAATAAGACAGTATTAATTCAAGGAAAAGTATCGCAGATAAGAAAAACATCAGGTCCTATTTCGTACAATTTTACAGATGAATCAGGTTCTATTGCGGGAGCAGCTTTTATCAAACCAACCGAAGATAATCCATACATAAATATTGAAGTTGGTGATATAGTTGAGGTTGTTGGAACAGTTAATACACATCGTGATATGCTACAAATCGAAATACAAGATATGATAGAAGCTGGCGATGAAGAAACAAAAGTCATTTTAGAAAGAATTGAGAAGGTACTGGAAGAGAAATCTAAACCAACTGATATATCATTTCTTATTAAAGATCAAGTACTTGAAAAAATGAAACCTGATCTTTATAATCTAGCAAAGAAAATTAGAAGATCTATTTTTGATGGAACTCCTATCCTATTAAGACATCATGCTGATACAGATGGTATTACTTGTGCAGTAGCTTTGGAACAAGCAATTATACCATTAATTATGGAAGAAATGTCAGAAACAATTGCTTTTAGAATTAAACGTTCTCCATCAAAATCTCCTTTCTGGGATTTCATTGATGTTACTAAAGATGTTGATTTTGCTCTTCAAGATGCGATAAAATTTGGTGATAAACTTCCTTATGTATTACTTTTAGATCTTGGAAGTTCTCATGAAAGCCTCGCTTCCATCAATTTCGCAAAACATTTTGGTATTAATGTTAGCGTATTAGATCATCATTTTCCTGACAAAATAATCCAGAAGAATGTAGAAATTCATGCCAATCCTTACTATTACGATGGTGATTATAATCTCTGTTCGGGGATGTTAGGAGTTGAATTAGCTCGAATAGTAAATCCAAATATTTCAGATAAAATAGATTATATTGCAGCAATTGCAGGATTAACAGATAGAGTTCAAGGAAAAGCATTGGAGCAATATTTGAGTCGTGCTAAGAAGAAAGGTTTAAGTGAAGATTTCTTAAGAAAAATTGGTCTTGCAATAGATTATCAGCAATATTTTCTTAGATTTTCTGATGGAAAAAATATTATTGATAGTTTATTTGGTTTTGAAAATCTAAATTCTAAAGCTCATCAAGAATTTGTGGAATTTTTAGCAAATGAAGCACAAACTGCGATAGATCAACAATTAGAAATTTGTTTAGCTCATCTAAAAGAGGAAATTCTTCCAAATGATATCATATTAGTATCCATAGATGTTGAGAAATTTGCTCGAAGATTTGAGTTTCCAAGTCCAGGTAAATCAACTGGAGCAGTACATGACAAAATATGTCAACAGAATCCTGAGAAAGCTGTTATAACTCTTGGTCTTGGACCAGATTTCGTTGTTTTACGTTCAAAAGGAGCTATTATCAATTTTCCCAAAATTATTACTAATTTAAAGAAAAAAATGCCACAAGCTGGTGCTGATGGTGGTGGTCATGAAGTCGTTGGAACCGTCAAATTTGTGGAAGGAATGCAATTAGAAGTTCTTGATTTCTTGAAAAAGACATTCTCTAAAGTTGAAACAATAGATGATGATTAAAATTCAAATGACAAAAACCTATAACTATTTTTTATAGGTTTTTGCTGATCCTTTTGCGATAACATCATGTTTATGGATACTTTCCAAGCTATTTGCGATAGCTGTTAAATCTAATTTCTTATCCTTAAATTTCTCTTTTGCTTTTGCTAAAATACTTCTACAAACATCTTCCACAAACATTGGATTATCATACATACTATTTATTACGCATTGCTCATCTTCTGTTTTAAGAATACTAAATGTTTCTGATGGAAATGAATTCCTTAGTACTGAAACCATATCTTCAAAAGAAGGCATTTCCTTCAAACTACCCTTTACTGTTAATTTACCTAGTGCTCTTTGAATATGTGTTCTTTTTTCCGGATTATTTTCCATTGCATGTGGGCACACAGTATTCCCCATGTATTCTACTGAAATAGCTAATAGATCTTCACTCCCTTCTTTGACCCAAGTTTCTACTGTAACATTTGTCACTTCAAATGTTTTTTTATTGCTTATTGGAGTTTTTGTTTCATAAAAGAAATCGAAATTTAGTGATAAGTGAGCTTGATTATAATGATGTTTTTCTTTTAATTTTCTTAGGACTTGTAAAGAAAGTTCTTCTACTGAATTGTGAGCATTTCTTTCATCATTAATTATTTCAACTACTGATTCACTTATACGAGACATATGTGCTCCTTTCACTTCTGCCGGAAGATTAATTGTAGCTTCAATTAAAGGTGTTAGATGGAAAGTTTTTCCCTCTCGAGTTATTACAAGCAAAGTTTTGAAATTTGTTATTCCAACATAATCTAATGAGATTTCATTTGTTGGTTTCTCATTCTGTGTTTCAATTTGCTTTTTCAATCTTATTACTTCCTCTCGAGTCTCTATTATTGTTTTTTGGCTTTAACATTTAAACACTCGCTTTCATTTTTAATTTATTTTTGCTGCCTTTTGTTCATATAAAGAAAGTATTATAGATATGTAACTCTACAATTCTTTAGGACAATCAACTAATCATAAGGAGATTAAAATGACTATTAACACTTTGCTCTTTGATATGGATTCAACCTTAATCTCAATTGATGAGCAAGGTTTTAGCAAAAAATATTTTCATCTTCTGCATAAAACTCATTTCTATGAACTTGATTTCATGTTTTTTGTAGATGCTATGGTTGATATCACAAGATATGTCATGACAACTAAACTTCCTAAAGAATTAACTGTAGATACTTTTGTCAAAGAAATGTCAAAACATTTCGAGATATCTCCTGAAGAAATTAAATCAAATCTCTTAGATTTTTATCATAATGAATACAGCCAGCTCAAATCTTATATCAGACCAGTAAGAGGAGTTAAGAAATTAATTAAGAATTGCTTCGCTAAGGGATACGATGTTGTTGTTGCTACTACTCCTATATTTCCTGAAGTTGCGATTATGAAACGCTTAAAATGGGGAGGACTTCACAACTTTGATTACAAACTAGTAACCCATGCTGAAAATATGTATTATTCAAAACCTCAAGAAGAATATTACACAGAGGTTCTTTCAAAAATTAACAAAGAGATAAATGAATGTCTGATGATAGGCAATGAATTTATGGCAGATATTATAGGACCAACAAAATTAGGTATGAAAACCTTCTATAGTCCTCTACCTTCGATTAATGATGAATTATTTGTCTCTCCAGAATTAAAGAGGTTTAGTAAAATTAGACCAAGTTATCAAGGTACCATGAGTGATTTAGCGAAACTAATTGATAATGGTTTAGAATAATAACTAGATTTCTTCTTCTGAGAAAATCTTTAGTCCGTTTCTTTTTAATAGAGCAGTAGCAACTCCTTGTCCATTAACAAGATCATCTTCCATTTTATTCAAGTGATTATATATTCTATTAACACCACATGAAGGACTTTTTTCTTTTAATATAGCTATTTCTACTCCGAAAAGCTTTGCAATCTTCAATGCTTCTTGTGCACCTCGAATAAAACTCCCTGTGTCTATTTCACCATTTCGATTGATTACTCGAGATTTTCCATCTAGAACATCTTCTCCTGAACCACTTTCAATAATCTGTGGTGCTCTGGGGGTAGATAATCCACCTAATTGTTCAGGGCAGATAGGAATAAAGGAATGTTTTTTCATTAGATTTATTACTTTTTCATTTTTCCTATTTTCTCCTGAAAAAGTGCAATTTATCCCTAACAGACACTCACTTACTAATATTGGTTTTATATTTGACTTCAGTATCTTTTCTATTGACATTTTAATATCCACAACAATATCTTGATTTATACTTACTTAAATTTCTGATGGGAAATCCTTTTTTTCCAATTCTGTTTTGAATATTAATAACTCTAGAGCTGATTATTGTGACTGATTCAATAAATCAAGAAGAAAATTCATATGATATCACAGCTCATCTTTATAGTCTTTTCACAGGAGCATTGTTTTCTATAGGTGGTATGACAGAAGATACAATAAGGAAGAAAGCCTATATTGAGATTTTATCCTTAGAAGGTAACGAGAGAATATTAGATATCTGTTGTGCAACTGGGAAAGGCACTAGGATAATTGCTTCTATGACTCCAAACGGGCAGATTTTTGGAATAGATCTGAATCCAAAAATGCTTGCTTTTGCAGCTGCAAAATCTAAATCCTATAAAAATTTAAAGTTCAGAGTTGGAGATTGTTCAAAAATACCTTTTGGAGATAATACCTTTGATTTGGTAACTGCTTCATTAGCACTTCATGAGCTTCCAACAAAATTATTGAAAGAAGTCTTTGGAGAAATTCGAAGAGTTCTCAAAAAAAATGGTAGAATCTTTGTTCTTGATTTTACCTTACCACAACCTCTTCCTTCCTATCTGAGATATTTCTATTATATATTAAGGATAATTGAAGATGAATCAGCAGCTAGATTTATGATGATTAATCAAGAAAAACTCTTTGTTCGAGAGAAATTTACATTACTCAAAAAGAGACACTATTATGGGAAACTTCTAACTGCAGCTCTCTATAAGTTAAATGAAAAATAAAGAAAAGGTGACTTCTTCATACTAGAGCTGTATATTCAAACTGTTATTATTGAAGAAGAATAAATTATTTGAAACAAAAGAGGTTTAGACTAAACCTCGTTCAACTAACATGCTAAATTCTTCGAGAGAAAGTTTCTTACCTTCTTTGTATTTCTTCAAAGCTTCTTCTGCACGAGCTTCTATTGTTTCTTTCACTTCTCTGAAATGATCAACACGAGCTTTTTGGCGAATAGATTGAAGTGATTTTTGATGTTTCTCTTTCTCTTTGATAATCTCGATAAATTTCTTATGAGTTTCATCAGCAATTTTCTTAGTCTCTATAAAATCTTTGTGACATTGATCTGCCTCTTTACGTATTTCATCAATCTGAGCAAATAATTTTGTCATTTCATGATGGTGTCTTTGAGAGGCTTTTGCAGTACGAATAACAGCCTTATGATAATGATTCATTTGAGCTTTTAATCCCTCAAAAGTACTAAAACGAGCATTTCGCTCTTGACGGAGCGCTCTAATAGCTTCCGCTTCTTCGAGTTGTTCTTGAAGAGTAGCAATTTCTGAAACAAGTCTTTTTTCTTCTTCAGCTGGCAATATTTCAGTTTGAATTTTCCACTCAAGTTGTTTTAAATTACGTCTAAGAACTTTTTCAGGAATAGGAGGCTTTGGTAGTGGTTCAAGTTCTTCTTCTTCCTTTATTTGATCCACTTCTTTTTTAGCTTCAGCTAATTGTTTACGAACTTCTTCTCTTTTAACTTTAAAATCCTGAACTTTAGTATTCTCTTCGTCTCTTTGCACTTGGTGGTCTTTCACTTTAGTAATTAGTTCTGCCATCTGTTTATTCAATTCATCTCGTCTATCTGCTTTTTCTCGAGCTTCTGCATTTAATTTATCTCGTTTAACTCTAAGTTCACTTGCATTTTTCTCGAGATCTGAAAGTTTGATGACGATTTGATCAGATTCTGATATCATGGGAAATCTCTCTTTTGGTAATGATTTGGGAAATATTCTTCAGTTAAAACAGATAGTTTTAACTCACAATTTGCTTATACGAGTACAATTTTTTTACTCTAAAAGCGTTTGACGAAAATGAAATCTAAACTTTTATAAATTCTTCGATGACACGCAGATAAAGAAAATGTTGAAAATATAGTCAAAAACACATTCTACCAACTATAAAAAAAGTTTTAACCACAAAAGCTCAGAATCTCCGAAATGCTAAAAAAGCAAAAGCTTTTTCGCTATATAGGGAAAAAAAATAAATGACAACAAATACCATTTGGTAAGGCGTGAAACAAAATGACCAGTATGTTCCTAAAAATCTTCAAACCATTTACGCACGTAACTTTTGAAGTTAAAAAGCCAGATAGAACTGTTTCGTTTAAAGAGAAATCTATTTGGACAATTGTTTGTCTGATTATCTATTTCGTATTGATAAGTGTTCCACTTTGGGGAATAGAGCAAACAACCGGGCAAGCAGATCCTTTCTTTGCTATGAGAGCAATTCTAGCCTCTCAAAGAGGTACTTTAGGAGAATTAGGAATTGGCCCGATTGTAACTGCAGGTCTAATTATGCAATTATTGGTAGGAAGTCAAATAATTAAAGTAGATTTCAATAATCCTGAAGAAAGAGCACTTTACACTGGAGCTCAAAAAGTATTAAGTATATTAATGATTCTTTTTGAAGCAGGTGCTTACCTATTCGGTGGAGCTTATGGTGAAGATATTACACCATTAATTGGTACATTGATCTTCTTACAATTATTAGCAGCTGGTCTTGTCATAATGTTAATGGATGAACTGATCCAGAAAGGATATGGATTAGGTTCAGGAATATCTTTGTTTATTGCTGCCGGAGTTTCTTTCAATATCATGAATGGATTATTTGCATTTACAGATGGTATTGGTGCTGCTCCTGCAGGGAGATATTATGGAGCAATAATAGCATTCTTCTATGGTTTAACTAATGGTGAGAAGTTCATCAATGTTATATATCGTCCCAATAATCCGGATATAATTGCCTTTCTTGCAACAATAATTGTCTTTGGTATGGTAATTTACGTTGAATCTATGAGAATAGAAATACCAATTTCTCATGCCAAATATAAAATACCTGCAAGATATCCGATTAAGTTTCTCTATACTTCAAATATACCGGTAATTCTTGCTTCAGCATTATTTGCAAACGTTTACTTTATCTCGCAGATTTTATTCCGGAGATGGGAAGGAAATCCGATAGTTGATCTGTTGGGTAAGTGGGACTTTACGTTAGATCAGCCGGCACCGATAGGGGGGCTGGCGTTTTATACGACAGCCCCGCGCGGCATTGATCAAGTCATAGAATATCCCGGTCGAGCGTTAATCTATGTTGTCATACTTGTTGCTGCATGTATGATATTCTCAACCATATGGTTAGAGACAGCCGGAATGGGTTCTCGAGATGTAGCAAAACAACTTCTCGATGCAGATATGCAAATACCTGGTTTCAGAAGAAATCCCAAAGTATTGGAGAAATATCTTGATAGATATATTCCAATTGCAGCATTGCTGGGAGGCTTATTCGTCGGTTTATTAGCAGCGTTTGCGGACTTTCTGGGAGCTCTGGGAACTGGTACGGGAATTCTGCTAACAACGGGAATCATAAAACAATATTCAGAAATAATCGCCAAAGAACGAATGGCAGAAATCAGCCCAGCAGTTCGAGGCTTTTTGGGTATTGATTAAATTTGATTGTTTTTCAATCAAATTTCCCTTTCTATTTTTTTATTTCTAATTTTGATGTAGAGCAAAAATAATAAAAAGGGGTTAGTAATCGAAAATAACTCGATTTGGTTATACTATTAGTATTACCTTTGCGAGGGTAGCCAAGTGGTCAACGGCGAAGGACTCAAGATCGACCGGGAAAACCGGCACAATAGGAAATGTCGTTGAATTACAGGATTCGATGAGAAATCCTTTCCTGTAGGGGTTCGTGCGTTCGAATCGCGCCCCTCGCACCAATTATTTTTCTGAACAGTTCACTGAACTGTTTAACAGAATTTTTTAAATTAGATTAAGCTAATAGTTATTATATTAACATCATTATGGTGGGGATTATTGAAGAAAAGGAGTATCTGTTATCTATTTGTTATTAGTGTGATAGTATTTTTAACAATCACAAATTTTATGCCTATTAACATTGAAAGTGCTAGTACTGGTGTATCATCTTTCCAGAAACAAAATTCATTCTTCAAAAAAAATAGTCTTTTACAAACTCTCGAATTACCTGATTCGTATATTGAAATTCTAACTTCCAGTAATTTCATTCTATTAATGGTAATTTGTTTTCTTTGTTTAAGTGTGCCAATCACAATATTGATTCAATTTTGTATCGAAAAACAGCGTAAAATCAAAGAGGAAAAATTTCCTTATAGGAAAAATGATTTCAAGAAAATAGATGAACGAAAAAAAGCTCTAGATTTCATGCAAATGGATTCAATAAACTTGATAAAATATGGATTCTGTATAGTTTTACTACTTCAAATAATTGATGGAATCTTTTCATTAATATCAATAGTTGGTCTTTCTTCTTATCATCCTCCGAACGAATCAATTTCCTTTGGAAAAATCTTTTTCAATTTTCTATCTACATTCTTGCCAATTTTCTTTGAAATCGCTGCTAGTTTACTTATTGGAATTGGTTTAATCAAATTAGCTAGAAAAGATATACAAAAAAAACAGGTGAATACCTTAGGAATTTTTTGGTTAATTTGGATAATATTTAGTCCATTTACAAAATTAGCCTTATTTATAATCACTAATAATCTGGAATATTTAACTGAATATGATATATATTTTAGTGTTTTTTTTTGGTTTAAAAATGAGGCGATATTTTTTACCTTTACTATTTTGTTTGTACTAAGAGCTATAATTACAAGTTTAATTTTGTATTTCTCAGCAAAAATATTACAATTGAAAGAATTGATAAAAACTAAAGGATTATTAGTTGCTTATTCGTTGATTATTTGGTTTTTATCGTCAGTAATATACATCCTAACTCAACTTTTTGAAACAGTACTTTTTGGAGATAGCACTTTAGGTTGGGCTATTTCTGGATTACTATTTGGTTTTATTTATGCCTATTTGATAATTCCACCAATATTAGCAATTTTTGCAGTAATAATTTTAGTTAAGGAGTTTAAACTAAAACAGCAAAAGGAGAAGGAATTTTTAGTTCGTTCAAAACATGATATATTATCATTATCAGATATTTTTTCTAATAAATCAATCTTTTTTCAAAATATTAGTTTGGATGAAAATCTGAAATTTCTTACACAATTTAAGGCCACAGAATTTGATGAAGATATTCTTAGAAATTTCAAAAGTAGGTTAGATGATCATATTTTCATTTTATTTATGAATATCAATAAAAGACCATTTCCAAATTTCTTAATAGATTTTATAAAAATGAATAAAATGATGTCTGAAATAAATACATTATTCTATACAAAAATTCACTCGAAAAAAATTCCTTTTCTATCTAATCTTAAATGGAACACATTAACTGATTTGGAATCAATAATTGAATTCAATTTTGATAAACTTCCTTGTATATTCATTCTTGACAGATTCGGAAATGAGCTTGGTATAATTAAAGGCAAATTAGAGCATGAACAAACTTTAGTAGAGGAGTTGATTTTCTATCTTGATGTTGGATTATTTATCTAATTATTATGTATATAGCTATGACAGAAGCTCAAATTTCAAACCACCTAGAATAAATATGATTTATTCAGATTATGAATCCTCTGGCTGGTTTTGGATTTGTTTTCTTATATTTTTAATAACCTTAGGTTTAATGATATTTCTAATAACAAAAAAAGCTAAAGAACCTAAAGGAGCATTGAAAATGAAAACTACTGAATTCAAATTGAAACAAATGGAAATCGAGAAATCCTTATCAATCTTAGAGTATGATTACGCTTATTTATTACGTTCAGGATTTTTAGTTTTATTCATTCAGAATATTATCTTATCAATAACGTTCCTTTTGATTGGTTTTCTGACAGTAGTATCAAATCCGTATATTCTAAATCGTGTTATTTTTTATTTGATCCATGTAGATGTAATAGCAGCATTAATATTATCGATATCATTTAAACTAACAAGAAATTCTTTTCAAAAAATAGAATATAATTCATTATCCTCAATATTGTGGGTTTGTTGGATTATTACATCATTGTTCTATAGATTTCTAATAGCTCCTTATTTTAGTATAATTAATTTTAAAATTCCTTTTAATGTTAGTAAAACTTACTATGGATTAAGTACGATATTATTTGCTCTAAGCGCATCGCTATTTTGTCTAGCTATTTTCTTTTCCGCTATAACATTATCGGAGAATTATTTACTAAAAAATAAGTGGCTATTTATAGGATTTGGTTTATTAAATTTAATTATAACCAATTTGTATATTCTATCAAATCTAATACCAAAGGATGGGCATGGTGGATTGCGATCTGAATCTTGGTACATTTTTGTAAGAATAGGTGATTTTATGTTTTACATTAAATTATATGGGGTACCGATAATTGCTATAATATCTTTAGCTTTTGTTTTAAAGGAAATACAAGAATCAATAAATTCCGCTAGATTATTTTTTATTAAAAATAATCATTCTATGTCAAAAATTTGGGAAAAATGTTTGAAAGTGAAAGAATATAGAGAAATAATTGATACTCATTTGGATATACGAATTGAACAAGTGCTACAGGAAAATAAGATCGATTTGGAAGCATTAGAGATTTTTAGTTCTAGAGCATCAGATTTTACATTTATTTTATTTGTTCCAAGAAAAATTAGGAAACTCAATAGATTGATTATTGAATTTCTACAAATATCAATAGCAAAACCAGAAACTAAAATGCTATTTTTTATAGAATTAACTGAAAAAAAACAAAAAAAGTTACATAGCTTTAAATGGAAAATAGAAGGATCTATAGAAGATATAATCGAGTTTAATTTTAATGAATTGCCTGTAATATTTATAATTGATAATTCTTCTAAAGAAATCGGTAAAATTGAGGGAGAGATTCCTAAAAAAGCAAAGTTGTTAGGTGGATTGATTTTTTATTTGGATATTGGTGAATTACCGGATTCGATGTGAAATCTTCTCCTATAGGGGTTCGTGCGTTCGAATCGCACCCCTAATTCTCTAGAACATTGTTCTTAGTTGTGTGTATCTTTTTGGAAATGCTTGATTTATTTTAGATACAATACTCTCCTTTATTTTCGCTTTATTGAATTCAATGAGTTGGTAAATATCTCTATACCCAGTAAACAACTGGGTAAATGCATTGATGTCAATCATAAAGTCAAAGTCTGAAGAATCAGTATTATCGATTTTTGCTTTTCCGTTTTCAATAGTAATCTTAAATGGTTCTTCATTCCAAGGAGCGTATTTATCATCAATTTTTAGAGTAAAGGAAAGTGTAAGGTTTTTATCAAACTCTAAGAGTTTTAAAGATTCTACAACATCAACAACCCTGAACATCGATGAGCCCGAGATTTCATATTTGAAATCTCCTTCCCAAAGATCATCAAAATATTCAGTAGTTGCCTCATCCCCCATAAGAGGTATCTTGACATCTTTGGTTTGATCAGTATGTTTTTTGATATAATCATAAACAGTTAATCTTGCTTGATGATTAGCTACTATAATATCTCTGAAATTTAGTCTAATATTCCAATTTCCTTCTCTTTTTTGTAAAGATGTTATAAAATAGCCAACAATTTCGTCATTATCTTCAACAACAAATATTTTTTGTTTTTTATTCACATAATGAGCGATCCAAGTTTTGAAATCATCGTACATGATAAGATTATATTTAGGACCAATTTTCTCTCTAAAAGATTTCAAGGTCTTAAAAGATTCCTCAAAAGCAATTTCCCTTATTTGTAAAGGTTTGAAATCATCAGGGATTAGAAAATTATGTGGAGGTGCTATAACAGATTTAAATTCTGCGCAGTTAGCATATCCATATTTACGATAAAAAGAATACTTGAATGGATATAATGCAGAAATGAATTGTTTGTTTTTTCGCATTAATTTTAATGATTCGGTTGCTAAAGCTGAAACTTGTTTCTTTCTTCGATATTGAGGGAAAGTTGCGACTGCTGCAATACCTCCCATATCCATTAAAATTCCACGAACAAATATTTTGAAGGAAATAACAAGATAAGTACTAGTTAATTTTTCATCAGTAAAATAACCAAGACAATTCTTTAAATCAATAGCATCAAAGTAGATGTTATCTTCTTCTTCAGTACTTTCTCCCCCACCTGCAAAACAATAATGCCATAAATCTTTCAAAATTGGTTTATATTCGTTAGATAAACCTCTAATTGTCAATATATTCAACCTCAACATACTTTTTTGCTAATTTCTTTTAACCTTTCCTTAAAATCTAGCTATCTACAAAAATTCTCGAAAAGTATTTTAAAAAAAAGAGCATTAGTAATTTAGGTTGGGATGGGAACTGCATAATTCTTTTGAGGAAAATGAATTTAAAAAAGACGATAGAAGTGGAAAATTAATACTTGAACTAGAAAGAGATAAAATTTTTTGTCCCAATTGTGGAGCATTAAACAATTTTGAAATAAAGCATTTGGAAATTGCTGGTAGATATGAATGTGAGGGTTGCAAAGGAGATCTTGGATTAATATGGGAGAAATTCTACAAAGATGAAATAAAAACAATTATTTGTGATTCTTGTAATGAGCACACTTTTCGCTATTTCAACTATTGTATATATTGTGGTAATTTTATTGGAAAAAAAATTGATAAAATCACTCAAGAGGTAAATGTGTTAGATAAATTTGTTGGATCTTTTTTTGGCAATAGAACTTATAAAATTTGGATAAAATTTCCAAAAGGCGCAAAAATCTCAATAATTACATTATCATTGTTACTAATTTGCTCTTTAATACTACTTTTATTTAATACTTATTTCTTTTATAGAGATTATTTATTAATTGCTTCTTTGATTTCTGGTCTAGTGGATTTCTCATTGTTAATAACAATTAGTGCGTTCTATACTGAAAAAGTAAAAAAACAACTAGATAAAATAAAAGGTGAAGAAATCAAAGAACGAAATTTATTACCAATTCTTATTTTTGTTATTATTTTAGATGCTATAATAGTAGGTATAGTATATTTGATTATATTTCTGATTGATAGACTAATTTGTTCAGAGTGCTGATTAATAAAATCGAATAAAGATATCTATAAATATCTACAAACCCAAAAATATTTCGAGATTTACAAATGGCATCTTTATACATTTATATTTTAGTTGGAGTTTTGGGAATAGTTTCTGCGTTTATTGTATTTGGTTTTGTTTATTTGTTAGTAAAACGACATAGAAGAGAATTGAAAGGAGATATCTATCATTTACCGGAGGATACAAGAACAAAAGGGGAACGTCCTATAGAAATTCAAACAGCAGAGGATTATATGTATGAAAGAGGTGGACAAAAACCTCCTAAAAATTAGTGTTTTTCTTTTTTGGATTTATGATTTCAAATGAGATTTTTCTAGAGTGATACGTACTAAATTAAACCTAATTCTATTAGTAAATTTGTAAATTTTAAGAAGTGGATTTTTTGAAGCAAAAAATAGTTACTATTGAGGGACTTGATTATTGGATTGAAATAGGTAAACGCTTAACTGAACATATGAATTATAGAAAAGGCACCAAGGTATTAGATATTGGAACAGGAGGAGGAGCATGTTTACTACCTGCTGCAAAAATGATTGGCGCAGAAGGAAAAGCTATTGGCATTGATTTATGGAAAAATAGTAAAAAAGAAACAATGGAGAATGCCAAAAAAAATGGTCTTGAAAATATTTCAGTTCAAATTATGGATGCAAGAAAGATTACTTTTGAGGAGAGTACCTTCGATTATGTTGTTTCTGGATTTATAGGTTTAAATCAGATATATGATTTCCAAAAAAATGAATATCGAACTGAAAATACTATTATGAATAATATACACAGAATTCTAAAATCAAACGGAAAAATTGGAATCAGCACGTGGTTAAAACAAGGAGAATTAGATCATTTGCGAGAATTAATTCAAAATTACCTAAAGAACCATTCTAAAGCTTCGCAGTATGAAATTGAATCAGTACCTACAAGCTATAGCAAAGAACATCTACAAGGTGTTGAAAAACTACTAAAAGATGCAGGATTCCAAAATATCAGGATTTTAGTTGAAGATTTTGTTTTAAAATATCAATCTGTTGATGAATGGTTTAAAATGATGAGAAGAGTAGGATGGATATTAGAAAAAACCTTCAATAAAGATGAAAAACTCATTCAAGATTTTAAAGAAAAAATGCTACCAAAAGGAATAGAGATTTATTGGAAAGATGATGGTTATTATTTTACGAAATCAGTGATATTTGCTTTTGGCTTAAAATAAAAAAAAATCCTCTAATAACTAAATTATTAATTCAGATTTTCAAAGCAAATAATTTTCTATATTCTATTACTTCTCCAGTATTTTTATCATGAACTTCTAAAATTGTTTCATTAGCAATACACTTAGCACTATTATCTATTTGTACCTGCTTTAGAGCTTGTTTTAGAGGTACATTTTCAAATGCTTCACTTTCTTTCAGAACTTCTCAATCAATTTTCAGAGCTTTTTTATGTTGACCTTTAAGATTAAAGATAATGCCTTCTATTGCTTTCATGTGCAAAACATACTCTTGTGATATATCAGTGTCTAATAACATCTTCTTTTTTTCATCAAATTCTTTAAAACACCCATAAAAAATATCGTTTAGTAATTCTTCTATTTGTTTATCAAAATTCGAAGACACAACTCTGACCTAATATTAATGAGATTTTCTCAATCAAAAGAATTTCTCTTCATCAAGAAGGCATTATTGATGTTAAAGGCACTAATTTTACTCTTAGAAATATAAAGAAATATCAAATAACTAAAAATCAGTATTTATTATTCTATTCATGATATTTTTTGTTATAGTAGTAATCTTTTTAATAGGTTACTAAAAAGAAAAAATGTAATATAACTTGCCGTTGTAGCACAGCCTGGTAGTGCGACTCCTTGGTAAGGAGTAGGTCCGGGGTTCAAGTCCCCGCAACGGCTCCACTTATTTTCAATTTCCTTACTTCCTTCAATAATTGATTTATCGAAAATCCTCCCTCAAGTCTTAATATATTAATTCAAAATAGTAATATTTGATTTAAGATGACATATAAATGGTCTTTTGTAAAAGAAAATCTTCATAGCTTCATAATTTTGAATATCAATCTAATAATTGCTCTATTAGATCCATCGTTTGTAAATGTATGGTTAGTAGATTACTACTTTCCTCCTGAAATAACAAGATTTAATTTTTTTGAAATAGTAGCTTTTGTTACTGCTTATCTTTTACTGATATATTTATTTCTAGTTTTTTTCCCTCGTCTTAGATTAGTAAATTTCATTTTGGATTTAATAATAGTCGCATTACAAATTTTCATATTAGTATTTGCTATAATTAGTATTTTTCCAATAAATATCTATATGCCAATCTTTGGCATCAATGGTAAAATACCTTTTATTATTGCAATAGCAATTTTAACAATGATAGATAGATTATTTGAAATTGCAGAATTTATTTTCTTAAATAAGAAAAAAATTTTACTCGAGAAACAATATAATAAAGGATTTGATTATAGTGCAGAAAAATAGTAAGCTAGTATTATGGTTAATTATTTTACTTTTTAGTTTAGTTAATCTAATATTGCTTATTACTATCACTTCAGATTATTATGATGTAGCAATTCCTTCCCATAATATTCGTTTTTATCTACCAATTTTAGCTACTGCTTTTATTATAGTTGTTAGTATTTTTGGCGCAATTGGTTCTTCGCTTACAAGGGAGAATATTCTCACTAATTATACAAGAGCTAGAATTTATGCTTTCATTAGATCAAATCCTGGCATTCATTTTAGTGAAATTGTACGCAAATTAGAACTTAGCAATGGTCAAACAAATTGGCATCTAATTTGCTTAAAGCAATTTGATATGATTAGAAGTATTAAAACAAGTCAATATTTAATGTATTATCCAAATGAAGGAAATTTTGCTGAAATTGTTGAATCTATAGATCAAGCATTAATTTTGAAGTCTGAAACACGAAATCAAATTTATATGATTATCAAACAGAAACCTGCAATTACACAAAATGATCTTAAGAGGATCGTAAAAATAAGTCAAAGCACTCTTGCTTATCATTTAGCAATACTAGAGCAAGAAAATCTAATTTATACACAGAAGAAAGGTCGCATTAGAAATTATTTTCCTCAAGACGCATCATAATTATAAGCTTTTTTTCAAAAAAATTCTAACTGTGCTATACTATTAATCTCCTTTACTTTTAGTACTAAATGGTTCAAACAAAAGCACATAAGATTTATTTTTGCTGATTGGTTTATGTTCAATCCTTTTTGGTATAAGAAACATCTCACCTTCTTTAACAATAATCTCCTTTTGATCTCTTCTTTTTATTGTAATTGATCCTTTAATCACATAAAATAATTCATCTTCATTTTCATGTATATGCCAGTGATATTCACCTTCAAACAGCGCTAATCGAATTACTTGATTATTTAAATATAAAACATCTACAGGAGACCATGGTTTTTCAATTGCTTGGCAAATTTTCTCTAATTTAATTGATTCATTCATAATGATATTATATTTGTTTTTAACATAGTAAATGCTTTGTGTATAAAATTGCACAGTTCAAATTTCAACTTCAATTGAGTGCAAAACTTGTGGTGTTTAAATTACACCATCTAATAATTAGTACTGCATTCTACAGTGGAGAATAGTTATTTTGGTTCAAAAGCTTAGTAATAAAATTGAGTATTTAAGTACTGAAAAGAAATTTAGAACGCTCTCTTTTGATTTGGAAGCAGAAGAATTTAGAAGATTATTCAAAGAATATCAAGAAAAAACAGCTCATGATTTAATAGAAATAGTTAGTCATAGCAAGAATAAAAATTCACGTTTAGTAGCAGTTTATTTACTTGGAAGAAATAAAAGTGGAGATTCAGCAATTAAAAAAACTTTAAGAAATCTGCTTTCATATGAAGCTAGTGCTGTAAAGAAAGAAGCAATTTGGTCTCTTGCTAGGATTGGTGATACAAATATTCTAACAAATCTTCTATCTTTATTACCTCGTTGCGAAAGTGAAGTTGAGAGGAGTATTTCTGTTCGGTTAATAGGTAGAGTAGGTGATAAAAGAACTATATTACCATTGTTAAAAGTGTATGTTGAATTTAATGAATTGTCAAGTATGAGTGCTGGATTAGCTCTAAATGAAATAATAAATAAAATTGGTATTGAACCATTAGCTATAGAACTTTTAAACAAAGATAAAACCGTAAGAAAAGCAGTAATCTGGTTATTAAGTGCCCGTGCGCAATTTACTACTCAAGGGGAAAGAAGAAAAATTGTAAAATATTTGAAGGAGGCTCTTATATCAGAAAAAAAACCGTCATTACGACTTCTCCTAGCCTATAATTTATCGCAATTGAATGTTCCTGAAGGATCTAAAGAATTACTTCATCTAAGCTTAACTAATCAAATTGATAAGAAACGACAACAATTCTTTTGGAATGAAATAATTCGTTACTATATATATTCTCAAAAGCAATCCTCTTTAGAGTTAGTTAACAAACTTATCAAAAAAATTAATTCCAACGATTTCAATCTTGAAAACAGTGAAAGGATTTTTCACTCTACTCTCAAAACATTAGAAAAAATAATTACAAGCTTTGATTCGATTTTTGACTTGTAAAATTTTTATTTTAGATATGTTATCCGATATTTTATTTCTATATAATATTAATTGCGTTAATTAACACCATAATGTTAACCACTTAACCTAAACTCTAAGTAATACTTCCCCGAATTAACATGTTTATGTTAAGTATATGTATTTAAAAGCAGATGCCTAATATATAATTGGCGAATACAAAGCTTATGTATCTACAAAAAACAACTGGGTCTTGTTGTTGTTCTTTTGGGGTGCTTAAGAAAAAGACGAAAAGAAAATAGTCTTGTTCCCAACCCATGGGAACTTGATGACATTCAGAATTGTCGAGTATTCGCCCCTTTTTGGTTATGGGATACTAAAATCTTATTCTTCCAATTCTTTTCCTATGCTTATTATTTTCTCAATTATACGTATTGACTCGAGAGTTTCCTTCACATCATGAGTTCTTATAATATTTGCTCCATGTAGAACTGCAACACTTGTTGCACCTAAAGATCCATATAATCTCTTCTTTGGATCCTTAATTTTCAGTATATGCCCAATAAAAGATTTTCTTGATAATCCAATACAAATTGGGTGATTTAATCTCTTAATTATCAGTGGTATGTTCATTAAAAGGTGTGCGTCAATTTTATACCATTTAAAATCCTCTATTCGGTGAAATCCAATATCTGGATCGATAATAATTTTATTTGGTTTAATACTTGCAGATAGTGCTTTATTAACTGAATCTTCAAGAGCTTTAATTACTCTCTCAGTAGGATTTCCTTCAAAACGATTTATATTTGATGCTCCTAAGATTATTGGAACATTAAATTCAGCTACTACTTCTGCCAATTTAGGATCATCATTTAAACCACTAATATCATTTACCATTTTAGCTCCTTGTTCTACTGCTGCTCTAGCTACTTCTGAGCGAGTAGTATCTATAGAAATTGGTTTTTTTATTTCATCAATGATAATTCGTAATCCTTCTAGCGCTCTTTTTGTTTCCTCTTCTGGTGAAATTTGTGTTTCTAAATAAGGTGCAGTACTTTTTGCTCCGATGTCTATAATATCTGCTCCATTTTTGACTTGACGAAGAGCTGTTTGAAGGATTATACCAGGACCAGTTTTTATTGAACCTTTATAAAACGATTCAGGACTAAGATTAATTACTCCTTGAATCACTACTGGTTCATTTGGACCAATTTTCAGTCCATTTATTTCAATAGTTTTCAATAGGGATCACCATAGCTGTAATATACTGTAAAAATATAGACGTCCTATTTCAAAAGAATTTAATAAACTATTTGCTTATCAACAGCTATTTAAGTAGTAATAAGAGTGAAAATACCTTGACTAAAATAGAATATGAATTGTTAAAAGAAGAATTTCCTTATTTTGATGAATCAAAATCCATTGATGAAAGAGTGAATTTTCTATTATATATGTTGACTACAGAAGAAAAACTCAAATTACTTTCAGCGAAAAGGGGTACATTATGGACAACTAAATCCATTAGAAGATTAAGAATAAAACCGATGGGAATGACTGATGGACCTTTTGGAGTTGCTTTTCATTCTAGTTTGAAGAGAAATACCAAATTTCCAGTTAGCATTTGTTTAGCCTCTACCTGGAATAGAGAATTAGCTGAAAAACAAGGTATAGCTATGGGGAAAGAAACACGAGCAGTTGGTCGTCATATAATTCTTGGTCCAGGAATAAATATCCAAAGATCACCTTTAAATGGACGTACTTTTGAATACCTAAGTGAGGATCCTTTCTTAAGTGGAGAATTAGCATCTTTTACTGTAAAAGGCATTCAAAATCAACAAATAGCTGCGTGTATAAAACATTATGCTTGTAATAATCAAGAAACTAAACGTCATCATGTAAGCTCAGAAGTAGATGAAAGAACTTTACATGAAATTTATCTTAAAGCATTTGAGATTGTTGTGAAAAAATCTGATCCTTGGTCATTGATGAGCAGTTATAATAGAATTAATGGCAAATATCTTACAGATGATATTAACTTACTTAAAGAGACTTTAATGGAGAAATGGGGTTTTAATGGCTTTGTTGTAACAGATTGGTGGGCTACTAGAAGAGCTTTAAGACAAGGTTCAACACCAGAAAGTACTATAAAAGCAGGTTTATCACTCGAGATGCCTGAAACTATCATTTATAGATTGGATTGGCTAAGAAAGCATCTTAATGCAGGAAAAATTACCGAAGATGATCTTAATTATGTCATAAAGAGATTACTCAAAGTTATGTTTCAAGTTGGACTATTTGACAATCCTAAAACTATTCCAAAAGGAGAACGTAATACCAAAGAACATCAAGCAATTTCAAGAAAAATTGCTGAAGAAGGTATTGTCTTACTAAAAAATGATCAAAATACTTTACCTCTTAATCTTAATACTATGAAAAGTATAGCTGTTTTAGGACCTAATAAGAATAGAAAAATGGGATATATGCTATATGGTGGTGCAGCTGCAGTACACCCACCCTTTGAAATAACTCCATTGAAAGGAATGAAGGAAAAATGCAAGGGTAAGGTTAATATCACTACTGATCCGAAAAAAGCAGATGTTTGTATTTTATTCCTTGGACTTAATCATAATAGAACTAATGATTGTGAGAATTTCGATAGAAAAAGATTGGAATTACCCAAAAGACAAGAAAATCTAATTAGAAAAACAGTTCAGCAAAATCCAAAAACAATAGTTGTTCTCATCAATGGTAGTCCTATTGACATGAGTGAATGGATAGAAACAGTACCAGCTGTTGTTGAAGCATGGTATCCTGGCATGGAAGCAGGTAGAACTATTGCTGATGTACTTTTTGGTGATGTCAATCCGTCTGGGAAATTACCAATAACTTTCCCTAAAAAACTTTCAGATTCACCAGCTCATAAATCAAAAAGAACTTTTCCAGGGAATGATAAAGTCTACTATGATGAAGGAATTTTTGTAGGATACAGATATTTTGAAAATGAAAATATAGAACCTTTGTTTCCATTTGGTTTTGGATTATCTTATACTACTTTTGAATATAGTAATATGACAACAAACAGTGAAACTATCACAAAAGATAAGCCTGTTATTGTATCTGTAGATGTAGAGAATACAGGGGAGCTAAATGGTTCGGAAATTGTACAACTATATATCGGAGATAATAACACAAATGTACCAAGACCACCAAAAGAATTAAAGAATTTTTCAAAAATATCATTGAATCCTGGAGAAAAGAAAACAGTAGAGCTAGAAGTTACGATAAATGATTTGAAATTCTATGACATTAAAATACATGAATGGTTGTCAGAACCAGGAATATTTACAATTTACATTGGAAGTTCTTCAAGAGATATTTACTTTAAGCAAAAAATTGAATTAAAAGAGTGATATCTATACTTCAAAGTATTTGTGTTGATTACTATTGAACAATACTAAAGAAATAGTATCAAAAAATACTCAAGTATCCAGTCGACAACAAACCTATATAGGTATAACAAAAGCTGGTGGAGATATACTTGGGGTGATGTTCAATGGAGCACTTCTCACTTTTTATGTTGATATTTTACACATGGATCCTGAACTTTTTGGTATTGTAATGATTATTTTTGCTATTTGGAATGCAATAAACGATCCGATATTTGGTTTTATGTCCGATAAAAAAAGCATGGATAATAGAGGAAAAAGATCATTTTTCATTAGATTTTCTTCACCAATATTTTTTATAGGTTTTCTAATGTTCTGGTTAGCTTCTCCATCAATGTCAAAAGCTGCTTTTTTTGTTTTTCTTTTAATCGCACTCTTTATTTTTGATACTGGATTAACTATTTTTGGATTAAATTTAAGTGCAATTCAGGTTAGTCAAACTACAGATACTAAAGAGCGAACTAAAATTGCTATTATAGCTTCTGTGATCAGTTTCTTGCCAGTAGGTATTGCTGCAATATTGCCTAATATAGTTCTAACATCAAATATAGCTCTTATTTACATTCGTTTGATTTTTATTGGAATGGGTATTATTTCAGTCGTTTTCATGTTAGTTGGTTCCTTTAAACTGAAAGAGCTTTCACTAGAGAAAGAAGGAATTGAACCACTATCTATCTGGCCTGCGATTAAGGAGACATTAAAAATGCGATCCTTTTTGACCTTTGTTCTTGTAAATTTCATGTTCACTGCTGTTTCATTTAATATAGTAGCAGTTATGCCTCTATATTTTAAGTATGTTTCACAAATTGGGGATTGGACTGTTTTGTGGGTAAGCTTGCCTATTGGTTTATTGCAAGTTCCTCTCTATTTTCTTTATGGTAAAATACAAAATAAAATTGGTATAAAATACTCAGTTTTTTTGATTACAGGAATCATGTTAGTAGGATTTATTGGTTTATTTTTTTCTCGAGATATTTATTCAACTACGTTATGCTATGGTTTATGTTTATGGATGACAACTTTTTATTTTATAATTGTAAATCCAATGGTAGGTGATATTGCTGATGAAGATGAATTGAAAACAGGAAGAAGAAGAGAAGGGATGTTTTTTGGGATAAATGCCTTAATAACAAAACCTGCTTCATCTCTTATTGTTCTTTTTTTCACTTTGATCATCAGTTATTTCGGATACAATTCAGAGTTGGATGTTCAAACATTAGAAGCACAATTTGGTTTAAGGTTGGGTTTAAGTATTTTATCAATAGCTTTTCTAGTAGCTGCTTTAATACCCTTGATTTTTTATCCTTTATATGGAGAAAAAATCGCTCAAATTAAAAATAAACTAGTTTTAAAACACAATAATGAACAGAAATTATTGAGCGATATAAAAACACAAAAAGAAGAAGAGTTATGTTAAAAAAGAAAAGTAAAAAGCAAATTACCCAAATTTGAACATTTCATAGAAGTGATCAATTGCTTCTTCTAAATTTTCAAATTCGATGCTTGGTTTTGTGCAATTTGCTCGAGAACAGAATCTAACAAATCCTCCTTCTTTTACATGCAGCTGGACCAAAGAAGCTGCACAATGATTGCATTTTTGAGAAGAATTCAAAATTGAATGGCATTTTAGACATCATATAATATATTCCTGATTTGGTATAATTTCAAAATCGGTTTTATACTTGAGATTGCTATACATTGGACATAATCTAAGCATTACTAATTGATTTTCCATTTCGATTTTCAAGACAATACAAGAACTGTTATTTTTATTTCCTGTATCCATTAACGAAGCTCCACATTTTGGACATTCAACACTAATTGCCAAGAGAGTTTGCATGATATACTTACCTTCATAATTTGGTGATTTTTTTCACCAAATGTAATTAATTTGCTGAGGAAAACCTCAGAAATTAATCAAAGAATCAATATCTATTTTTTGATATTAAAAATCGATTATTGTAACGAATACAAAAAAATGAGAACTAATATCAAAAATGAGAATCAGGAAAAATAAATAAAACTGCTATGTAATAAACCTTATAAAATAACACTTTACAAATCAATATATCAAAAACCTGCTGAGGTAGCCAAGCTCGGATTACGGCGCTGGTCTTGAAAACCAGTTCTCGCAAGGGAGCGCGAGTTCAAATCTCGTCCTCAGCACCAATTAATATTTTGGAATCCTTTACATGTTGGATTAGAAAAAAATTCTTAAAGAAAAACTCTTTGCGATTTTTTTATATTCTTTTTTTTATTTTGTAATTATCAAAGTTATATTACATTTTTTTAAGAATACATTCTTAAAGAGAATCAGAATTTAATTGAGGTTCTAATTTATTGAAGATAAAACAAATCAAAAATTATAGAGATATCAGATTTTTGATGAAAGCTTACTTTAAAGCTAATCAAATGACAAAAGAAGCACAAAAAATAATGGGTGAAAGAATAAAAAATCGATTGAATGAGAAAGACTTGATTGGTTTTTATATTTCTAAAAATAGAAAACGATTAGGATTCACACTTTGTTATGTTGATTATTCGCATATTGAGGAATATATGCATCATATTAGAAAAACTGAGCTTGAAAATGAAGTACTAATAATGCTCTTAGAAGCTGCTGCTGAAAAGGCTAAAGAGCTGAAAAGGAAAATATTTCAATCATTTTCTGTTAAAAATTTGCATTTAAAAGACACTCTTGAACAAAAAGGATTTGAAGTATATCCTCGAGCGAGAATGAGCTATAACATCCCTAAAAATTACCAACCTAAAAATGATTTAGATGTTTGTTACAAACTTTCAAATTTTACTCCATACAGGATGGATAAAATCATTGATGTTATTGTAAAAGCAAATCAGAATCATATTGATGGTGATATCTTTATTCAGTTTAGCAACCATGATAATCTTAAGAATTTTATATCACGAAGTTTAGGTGATTTTAGTAGATTGCGAAAAGATAGCCCAATAATTCTTTATGGTGATCAAATTGTAGGTGTTAATCTGGTTGTTATGCTTGATGAACAGAGAGCCTATATTTGGGATATTTCTGTTTTATCTAATCACCAAAGAAAAGGTTTGGGAAAAGCTTTGATGTATAAAGCTATAGAAAATTGCATATTAGATAATGTTTCAGAAATTATTCTTGATGTAACAATTGATAATTATAAGGCATTTAATTTCTATAATAAACATGGTTATTCCGAACTGAATCGTTATCTTACTGTGTTAAAACGATTTACTCATTAGATTTTTTTCTCTTTTTTACAATATTTTGTTCAGTAAAATTAGTACTAATGTTCAACAAAACATTTATTAACCTAGAACTATGATACTATATTAACTGAACAGATTCACTAAAAAAACTGAACGAATGTGTGATGGAAAAATGAAAAATAAAAATGATTACAGAAAATCTGCAAGAAAAGAAAGAAAGAGCATAAATGAGCTTAGAAAAGAATTAATCCAATATGTGGAACCAACGGGATGGAATTAACTCCATCCTTAATTATTTTTAGAATAACAAAAAAAGAGGCAATTATAATGAATGAAGAAAAAAGAAATCATATAAAAGAAATTCTGGAAATATATTATCAGGATTTATCTGAAATCTTAGGAGCTATTTCTAATGATAACCGTATACAATTGATGGCATCACTTATTGAAAATCCTAAAGAATTCAGTGAATTAAAAGAACTAGTTAAATTAAGTAAAACAGCATTAGCACACCATCTAGAGAGATTAACAGAAGTAGGTTTAGTAAAAAGCGTTACTAGAGGGCATTATGAACTAACTAAAGATGGTTATGAGATGTTATATGCAATAGCATCTACATTTACAGAAACAAAAAGAAAAAGAGAAATTGAAGCAAGAATGCTTTCTGAAAAAATGACAAAAGCATTTTCTAAAGAAGACGATTCTTATGAAAATTTGCGTGTTCATTTTGAACGATTACCTCCTATGAGAATTGTTAGTTTTCATGCTATCAGTAAAACTCCTGAAAAAGATGCTTCCCAGAAAATGAACAAGTGGATGGAAGCTAATGGAATCTTATTTGATGGTGAAAAACATCCAACATTTGGTTTCAATAATCCTAATCCAACAAGAGGAAAAGATGAATATGGGTATGAATTTTGGTTGAAAGTTGACGATGATTTTGAATCAAAAGATGATCCTAAAGTCAAAGATATTTCTGGTTATCAATACGCTGTTACTACTTGTTGGCGATTAGCTGACATTGGGAGGGACTGGATGAATTTAGCTAGATGGGTTAAGGAACACGATTATGATATCATAAGGGACACTCATTGCCTTGAAAGAGCTCATTTTTCTGTTGCTACTGAAGATGAATTGATTCTTGATTTAATGATTCCAGTAAAGAAATAAAAATAATTAAGGTGAAGGAAAAATGCCCGAAGATAAACAAATAAAGAAAAAATTCGAAGAAGCTCTTAATGCTTTTATTGAACAAACAAAACAAGATGAGAGCATTACAGCTGCGTTATTATTCGGTAGTTTGGTTAAAGGTATCGTTTGGGAAAAATCTGATATTGATTTAGTACTTATCACTAAAGATCAAAAAACTCCCTTTAGAGATTTCTGGTTAATGGATGGGGATATTAATATTCAAGTTTCAGTATTTACAAGGAATGAATTTATTAGATATCAACAAAGATCACTTCAAGGTTCAGGTTCGCATCATGTACTCACAACAAGTAAGGTACTTTTTTCAAATGATGAGACATTAAATGAATTCATTGAGAGTATGAAACTTGTTGGAAGAAGAGATTTTGAATTAGAAATTCTTCGGATAATAATAATGGTTATTGGAGATTTAGAAAAAGCAGAGAAATATCTTTTCGTCAAAGAAGATCTCGTTCAAAGTTATCTATTTATTACTCGATTATTGGATCGACTAGCTTCTATCGTTGTAATGTTAAATAATAGCATTCCTGGTAGAGAATCAGTTGAACAAGCTATGGAATATGAGCCTGAATTATTCAATGAGATCTATAGTAATGTGATTCTTGAAAAGCTTACTAAAGAGAAATTGAATAATATCCTTTCTAGGATTCGAAAATATCTCGAAGAACAGACATTAACAATATTTGAACCAATTATTGATTATGTGAAAAAAGAAAGCACTTTTAGAAGTGTAACAGACATTGCCAATTTTCTGAATGATAAATTGAGAACTAGTTGGTGGCAAATAGCTGCAATGGGAATAGGTAATTGGTTAGTTGAACAAGGATATTTTGAGAGAGTACCCTGTCCTACAAGATTAACTCTAAGAAGTCACCATGAAGTGAATGAAATTGGTTACTACTTTATTGGAGGATGAAAAATATGGAAAATTTTATTGAAATAATTGGCGCAAAAGAAAATAATCTGAAAAATGTTTCAGTCAAGATTCCTCGCGATCAGATAACTGTTGTAACTGGTGTCTCTGGTTCTGGAAAATCTTCTCTAGCTTTTGATGTATTGTATGCTGAAGGACAAAGACGTTTTCTCGAGACATTGTCCGCTTATGCTAGATCTCGAGTTCCACAAATGAAAAGGCCAGATGTTCAATTCATAAAGGGATTATCACCTATTGTTAGTATTGATCAAAGAAGAGGGATTAGTAATCCTCGATCGACTATTGCTAGCTTAACTGATATTGGTAGCTATATGCGTTTGCTATTTTCAGTTTTTGGCGAAGCATATTGTCCATACTGTAGTCATAAAATACAAATCAAAACTTCTGGACAATTAGCAGATGAGATAAATTCATTGCCTGAAGGAGCGATAGTTGAGATTAGATCCATTCTTTTCAAGGTATATGGTGAAGAGTATCAATATTTGTTGGATCAAATAAGAAATCATGGTTACAGAAGATTCCGTATAAATAATGAGATTCATGATATTGGACAAAATATAGAATTAAATGAAGACGAAGACTATCAAATAGAAGCAATTATTGACAAATTCACTGTGAAAGGTGATATTTACAAACAAGTAATAGAAACTATTGAAAATGCCTTTTACATTGGACAGAAATTTATAATCATTGAAGTATTAAATTCTAATGAATTCAATTATGATTTTAATAAATTCTATAATTTCACTTGCCCAAATCATCATACAGTTTGTGGTGAGCTTCTTCCTTGGTTTTTTACATCAAATGATCCAGAGAGTGCTTGTGTTACATGTTCAGGTTTAGGAACATATTATCGAGCTTCACCTTATATGATTACAAAGGATGAAAATAAGACCATTCGTGAGGGAGCGTTAGATCCAAGAATACTTAATCTCAGCCAAAAAACATACAAGCGCTTTAATAATATTCGTGGAGTAATGATGCATAGTATTGCATTACATTATGGTTTTAGTTGGGATACTCCCTTCAAAGATTTGCCTTCAGAAATTAAGAATATCATTTATTATGGCTCAAATGGTGAGAAAATTGAAATTGTTATACCAGAAGATGCTCCAATTCAAGATGACAAAAACAAAGGTCGAAAAGTAATTTGGGAAGGTGTTGTAACATCGATAGATCGATGGTATAAACGCGTAACAAAAGAACGCACACCGAAATCATACGAAGAAGATATGTATAAACGAATAATGGTAGAACAAAGATGTCCTGACTGTAAAGGGATGAAACTTCAAAAGCATCGTAATTACATTAAAATTAATGGTAAGACTCTCCATCAAATAAACCTTTTACCTATTGATGAATTGTTTGAATTTCTAAATAACTTGAAGATTTCTGATGAAAAAAAACATCTAGCAGATCCAGTACTGGAAGAAATCATAAAACGATTAAAGGTAATGATTAGTATTGGACTTGGTTATTTAAATTTAGATCGAAGAACTGACTCTGTTTCAGGAGGAGAATTACAAAGAACAAAACTTTCCACACAGATTGGTTCAGAGTTAATGGGATTGATGTTTGTATTAGATGAACCTTCCATTGGTCTTCATTCTCGTGATTCTCATAAATTGATTAATGTATTGAAAGAAATGCGCGATCTAGGAAATACCATTATTATAATCGAACACGATATTGATACCATGATGGCTGCTGACCATATGATTGAGCTAGGACCTGGTCCTGGTATTCATGGAGGGGAAATAGTAGTACAAGGAACTATTGATGACATAAGAAATAATAAGCAATCAATTACAGGGCAATATCTTTCGGGAGATAAAAAAATAGCAATTCCTACTAGAAGACGAGAATCTAATGGGAAATATCTAACAATAAAAGGTGCAAGGGAAAATAATCTAAGAAATATTGATGTTACTTTACCATTAGGTAATTTTGTATGTATAACAGGAGTTTCTGGTTCAGGAAAAAGTAGCCTTATTCACGAAATTCTTTACAAGAAATTGTTTTCGGTTTTCAGAGATAGAAAATTAATTCCAGGAGATTTTGATGCTATTGAAGGCATTGATAATATTAAAGATGTAAGAAATATCGACCAATCTCCTATAGGACGTTCAGCAAGATCAAATCCTGCAACTTACATTGGATTCTATGACAAAATAAGGAGAATATTTACTGAATTAGAGGAATCTAAAGCTAGAGGTTACAATGTTGCACATTTCAGTTTTAATGCTAGTACAGGTGGTCGTTGTCCTGAGTGTTCTGGCTGGGGTAAAATAATTACACCACTACAATATATGGCTGATATTGAATCAATATGTCCGGTGTGCAAAGGTGCAAGATTCAGGAAAGAAATTTTAGAGATAAAATATCAAAATAAAACAATAGCTGATGTTTTAGATCTTAGTGTTGAAGAAGCATTAGAATTCTTTAAAGACGATAATTATCTTGTCACAAAACTTCAAGTAATGATGGATTTAGGATTAGGTTATTTGAAAATAGGACAATCATCATCTACGATATCTGGTGGTGAAGCACAAAGAATAAAGTTAGCAAAAGAGCTTGGGAAAATTAAACAAGAAAAAGATAATTTGTATATTTTAGATGAACCAACAACTGGATTACATTTAGCTGATATTCAAAGATTGCTTGATATTATAAATCGTTTAGTAGATGAAGGAAATACAGTACTAGTTATTGAACATAATCTGGATGTGATAAAAACAGCTGATTATGTTATCGATTTAGGTCCTGAGGGTGGAAAGTTGGGAGGGGAAATTGTTGCTCAAGGAACTCCTGAAGAAATAGCTAAAAATTCAAAATCTTATACTGGAAAATATCTTCGAGATTGCTTGACAAATTAGAAAAGTGATTATTATAACAAATAATCACTTATTTCTCATTTTTTTTTCGAAAACTTAGTCACAACTTGTGACCACAAATTGAGACTTCTAAAAGTGAATTTCCTTTTTTAAATAAAATAATACTAATAAAATAAGGAAAAAGTGGAAGTGAATATCATTACTCTATTAAAAAAAGAAAAACCAGAAAAAATATCCCCTTCAGAAGAAGATAAACCCTCTCTGATGAATATTCTAAGAAATAGATCATACATGCTGGTTTTCGGAGGACAAATAACTAATGCAATAGCAAGTATTCTTGCGGGAATGACATTTTCTTATTTAGTGTATTCAATAACTGGAAATGCTGCTTTGATGGGATTAATGGGGCTTGTTGGTTCACTTCCAACTATATTTATTATTCTCTTTACAGGAGTAATTGTTGATCGTATTGATCAAAGAAAATTAATTTTTATTTCAATATTTTTAAGATTCATAGTTTTTACAGCATTTCTACTGCTATATCTTTTGAAAGATTATTTGATAATACATACAATTGTTAATCTGCCAATCTCTAGCGGAGGAACTAAAATAATTCATAATCTTAATTACATTCACTTTATTTGGCCGATGTATGTTTTGTTATTTATAAGTAATGCAGGGTTTTCATTCTATAGTGTTACGATAGGCACTTATTCAAAGTTTATTGTTGAAAAGAAAAATTATCTGGTAGCAAATTCATTTACTCAGACAGTAGCTCAAATTGCTTCTGTGATTGGTCCAGTATTGGCAGGATTTATCATTGACATCAGTTATCTTTACAGCTTTATAATTAGTGTAGGAATAATGAGTTTTGCAGCTATTTTCAGTCTTCTTTTAGTTTATTTTGGTAAAAAACCACCTGAAGTAGAAAAGCAACCTACAGAAGGTTTTAGAAAAGAAATGAAGATGGTTTATTCAGATATTCGAGTTGGATTTGAAGTAATTAAATCCCAACCTAAAGTGAATTTTATCACCTGGACCTATGTTGCATTCAATTTCATTCTATGCTCAGTAAATGGAATTTACACCGTTGTTTTACAAGGAGAAATGGAATTAAACGCATCCTGGTTAGGAGCAGTACAAGCAGTTATAGCTTCAGTAGCAATTATTTCTTCTCTAGTGGTCATGAAATTAGGAAAAATAAATAGAAAAATAATCTTGATCATAATAATTTTAGCTTTAGAAACAATAGGCTTGGCAATCTTTACATTCAATCGCAATATTTGGATAGTTATACTAGTAAATACAATACCTTTTGGTATTGTAAATGGAACAGCTAATATTCCCTCTCAAACTTTGAGACAAGAAAAGATTCCACATGAAAAATTAGGTCGTGCTTTTTCAACAGTATTACTATTTATTTCAATTGCGAATATAACTGGAATGGCAATCATGACTTCAATATCAAATTATGTTAATCCAATGTATATACTATTAGTTGGTACAATTTTGTGTTTAATCTTAACCATTGTTAGCATAATTGTTTTTCTTTCTAAAGAAAATCTAAGATGCTCAGATTATGACACTGATGAAATTGAAAAGGTAGTTGAAATAATAGAAGAGGAAATGTCAAGCTCTCAAATACAGAAAGATGCCATAAGTAAGAAACCTGATTCTTCTATATCTGAGAGTTTTACAAAATAAAAAGGTGATAAAAAATGGTTAGTAATTATGATTTGGATATTCGAGGAACAAGTAGTTTATTCGGAGATAAAGAATACAACAAAGTTTCAGTAAGAGGAACTTTTAGTAATAAGGGAAGTATAACTGCAAAGGAATTCAATTTCTTTGGCACAGCTTCAATAAGAGGCTCACTTATGGGTGAAATATTATTAGTAAAAGGTTCAATTTTAGTTACAGGAGATATTCTCTGTGAAATGATTGAAATTCCCGGTACTTGTTCTGTAGGTGGTAAGGTTGAAGCAGATATTTTGTATTCAAGAGGTAGTTTATCTATAGGAGATACCCTTAAAGCTGAAAAATTAGGTGTTCGAGGATCACTATCTTCAGATGGTCAAATAAAAATCAATTCTGAAATTTCCTCATTTGGTTCATTATCTGCTAAAGATGATATTTTTGCATATGAAATATCAACACTAGGTGCAATTTCATCCACAAAATCAATTGTAACAAAAGGAGATATTTTTGTTGAAGGTAAAATTTCAGCAGACGAAAATGTTGAATGTAAAGAGTTTAATTTCAAAATTTCTAATGATTGTACAATAAAAGATAGATTAATAGCTGAAAAAATTAAGATTGACCTTAGTGAAAAAGCTAAAAGAGACTATTATCTAAAGGTAAAAGAAATCATCTGCACAAAAGAATTAGAAATCGATTATGTGATAGCTGATAAGGTTATTTGTCCAAAAGCTAAAATAGGTCCAAACTGTGTAATAAGAAAAGTTGAGAAATCTTAAACTTCTTTTGTTTTTTTTCAATTATAACTAATGAGGTTTGAAAACTTTGAATCAAACGATAGAGAATTTGTTAAACCATACTTCAATTAGACGATATTTAGACAAACCAATAGAACCTGAAATATTGGATTTGTTACTAAAAATTGGAATTAGAGCTCCATCAGCTGGCAACTTAATGAATTATTCATTGATGGTTTTAGATGATAAAGAAAAAATGAAGCAAATTGCAGAGGATGCTGGTGCACCTTTTCTTACAAAAGCACCAGTTTGTATTATTTCTCTTGTTGACTATAATAGGTTCAATAAACTATGTAAACTGAATGATGCTCCATTTCCTTTTGATTGTGCTGATGGAGTATTTATTGGTATGTGGGATGCAATAGTAGCTTTACATAATATTTCAATAGCAGCAGAAAGTCTTGGTCTTGGAACTTGTTATATTGGTCTAATTTTAGAAGCTGATAATAAGAAACTATTCGATTTACCAGATTATGTTTTTGCAGCAGGAATGTTGTCTCTTGGTTATCCAGAACAAAAACCAGAACTTCGTAAACGACTCCCTATGGAAGCGATAATTCAGAAAAATACTTACAATCCACTATCAGACGAGCAAGTAGTAGGCTATTATAGTGATTGGATGCAAAATTGGGATAGATATTATAATAAGTTATCAGAGGAGAAGAAAAAACATTGGAATGAAGAGCTTGGAGTCTATAACAATGCACAATATATTACTAAAACTGTTTACACCAAAGAGATGTTATATACTTTGAGTAAAAAATTAGTTGATAATATCAGGAAAGCTAAATACGGAATCTAAAAACTGAATTAGATAATTAGTTAAATCTGATTTCATATCTACCATTTTGGCATAATTCCTAAATTTCTTTGTAACCAAAATGGCATGAACATACCTAAGTAAAGACTAAATATTGCAGGGAGAGTTAGGATATAGAGTGGTAAAGCTAAAAATAATGTTAGAAAGTAATCCAAAAATAAAGTTCCTACAAGATAGATTCCTACAAAGATTGCAATAAGAATAACGGATCCTCCAAATATTAGATAAATTGATAACCTTGAACGATTCAATTTTGAGGAAACCGCTTTTTGTTCTTTTGATATTGAAACAGTTGCTATTATAAAAAGAATAAAAGAAGAAACAGCGCTAATTAAGAGAAATACTGTTGTAAATAAAATACTACGTTCTCTAAAATCATCTGGTAAGAATCCAAATAAAATGAATCGTATGGTACATGCTAACGCTGCGATAGTTGCAATAGCTGCTACGATATTAAATGTAACATTCCAAACCTTATTTTTCCTGTCTGGATTTATATTACTAGTGCGTAAAATATTTCTAACATAGCGAGGAAAAAAATTAAACACGATAAATACACCATATATAAAAGGTAGATTCTCTATACCGGAGAAAATATTATATTGATTTTCTGTACTTATACGGACTATAGCTGAAATTAATACTCCAAAATGCCAAATGACAAATCCAAACATCGTAAGAAGATAACTTCTAACTTCTTTTAATGAATTTAAATTGATTTTTAGTTTAATAATTGTTATTATGAGTAATATAATATTAATTAAAGCAATTATTAATACTAATAATGTAAACCAGAACCATTCCCAAAAAATTAATCCATCATTAATCTCCTCTAAATAGTTCAACCAATTCATTTTCAAATCATCTCATCAATTTCTCTAGGATTAATTGGTTCTCCTTCTTGAGCTTTTTTTATACCAATAAAAAGTTGAGCATCATTATATTTCAGATTTAATCTACTTATTACTACAGAAACAGAATCAATATCATTATTGCTAGTAATTAGTTCATAAAAATCATCTAAAATTTTAGTAGAGCTTCTATCACTTTTCATTTCTATTTCTTTCGCGAAATCAATGCAGATTTTCGAAGTGAAGGGTGCAAATACCTTATTTTTAGTAAGATGAATTACTGGTAAATGAGGATCGTTTCTTCGTTCGATCATTTCAAGATTTTCTTCTGTTGGTTTTAATCCTATCATAGTAACATTTTCTGTTAGAGAAGTTGTTTGAGTAACAAAAGTGTATTTATTTAAAGCCCAATTTGGCAGGATTCTTATTAGCATCATTAAGAAATCCATTATTTCTTCATTTTCACCGAAAACAATGATCGGTATTTGCGTGAGGATTGAAAAAATAATACCATCCAAATTAGGCAATTCAAAATTTCTAAAAATGGAATCAACTTTTTTTGTTTTAAAATGAAGAATATTTTCTTTAGCAATTTCATTTAATAATTCTTGAGAAGAAATTATTTCAAACAATCGATTTACAACAAATTCTTTTACTGCAAAATTTAGATTTGGAAAAACGTAACGGAAAATAATCCCATAACCAAGATCCTTATCAAAATCAAATCTTGAAATACTTAGATAGAATTCATCTTCAATTTTTGATAATTTTATAGACTTACTACAAGGTTCACCAAAGGGAATCGCTTCTGCTAGAATTTTTTCCTCTAAACTACCAAATCCTTGATTTACTGTAAATTGGACTTTATCTCTCGTGATTTCAAAGAATCCAAAATTATTGATAAAGATATTTTGTTCCTCTCGAATAACTCCTGATTTATCTTCTAATCTATCAACTAACCACTTGAAAGCTTTCTCTACACCAGTACCATATTTTGCTGAACTTGGGAGGATAATATAAGAGAGATTTTTTATTTCATTCAATTTGTATAAACTAATAGTTTCTTCAATTGAGAGAGGATTTTCATCTACTAAATCTTGTTTATTGACCAAAATAAGTAATGGTAATGGATAACCAACTAAATTAATCATATATTGGAATTGTTTCAAGGATTCATGGAATTTAGGATGTTTTGAACCAACTAATCCATCAATCATATAAATAATTGCGTCAGCTTGATCCATACCCAATTTCCAAAATGCTTTTTTATATAATTCTTGACCACCAACATCAATTGCAGTAAATTCCCAATTATCAATGACAAAAGGTTTCTCACGTAAATCAATTCCTAAGGTGGTTCTAACTTCTTGTAAAACTGGTTGTCCCTGTTCAAGATATCTTACTAAAGTTGTCTTTCCAGCTTTTGAGGGACCTAGTAAAACGATTTTTGCTTTTTGTACTTTGGTGATTCTACTGAAAATTCTTTTTAATAAGCTCATTGTTAATCATATCTCTATACTCAATAACTAAAAAATTCTTTTGTAATAATTATGTTCTATTTTATAATTTCAATTCAAATATGGTTTAGTTCTTAAAATATTGGTTATTAAGGTAATATACTTTTGAAAAAAAAAGAAGTATATAAGTTATATTTAGGTGTTATAGATTGAAAAAAATAATAGTAAATATCTTGATGCTTTAATTGCAATGAAGAAAAGAAATATTTTAACTGATTATCAAGAGAATTTTGTTGATGATTTAGTGACAAAATCTGAAAAAGAAGAAATCTCTGAAATTAACAATGTTCTAAATGAGTTCATGGATGATGATGAATTAGAAGATTTATTTGGTTAATCAAGTGTATTTTTTTTTGTGGTGTTTTTATTTCTCTAAATTTATTTTACTATGTCTACTTTAGACTGGTTTTAAGCAAAAGTGTGTGGAAAATATGAATGAAAAGGGGAAACAAACATATTTTTTACTAGGTAAAAATTCAAGTATTTTTAGAGAAGTTGATAAAATTTATATTGAGCAAGAAAATAGAATCAAAGGTTTTATTGAAGGAAAAATCAAACCAACCAATGACCTTTGGTTAGCTGCTTTATCTAACATGTTAGGTAAAATATCTTCTTCTGTGGAAAATAATGATTCTAAAAAAATAAGAGAATTACTAATAAAATTCATAGCTCAGTTAATTGTTTGGGTGGATTTAATAGAAGAAAATGCTTTTGAAGAGGTTGATATTGAAGAAGATCTTGTTCAAAATCCAATTTACAATACTATTATCATTAAATTAATTGGTGAGGTATCAAAATTAATTCTTCAAAAAAGAGAGTCTACAGAGATTATAAATCAACTAGTAATTGTCAATTCCTATTGCACTTATTGGAAAGAGCGTCTAAAATCAAAACACGACACAAAAATTTCTTTAAAAAATTTTCAAAAGATAGATGAAAATTTTCTTGAAGAAATTGATGATTATTTTGCAAATATTGAGATAAATTCTGGTAATATAGTATGATAGAATTTGCCAAAATAATTCAGTTATTATAAGACTTATGCTAATTTATTAATTAAAGTATTATTATATAATACTTGAACCTGTATTTCGGCCAAATCTCATAGGTTCCTAGTCGGTGCGTGCTGGTGAAAAACCTTCTTTCATCTATTCAAACACCCTCCCAAAAATAGTTTGAACTCTTCCCTTTTAAAATCCAGCACCACCAAACTAGATTTTGTTTTAAAATTAATTAGTAGAAAAAGTAATTAAGGTAACATTTTATTCAATGTTCGAGGAACACGTTGTGAGTTTCGAATTTTTAGATCATACTGCAGATATAATTATTCGTGCAACAGGTTTAGATCTAAAAGAAGCTTTTGCTCAAGCAGCTTTAGGTACTTATGAAGTAATGACTGATATCTCCAAAATTGAACCCAATATTAAAAAAGAGATAGCTATAGAGTCAGAGGATATAGAATCCCTTCTTTTTGATTGGATTGAGCATTTATTATTTTTATTTGATACCGAACATTTTGTTTCAAATAACATTTGTGTAACAAAGTTAGATAAAATTGATGATGTAGGTTATAGACTAGAAGTAATATTGAAAGGAGAAGAATTTGATCTCGAGAAACACAGCCAAAAAAATGAAGTAAAAGCAATGACTTATTCTTTCATTAAAATAGATAGCAATTCAGTTGAATTTACTCTTGATTTATAATTCATAATTTAAGAGAAAGGTAATAATAAAACTCTTATGTAAGTTAAAATGATTTTCAAAGAGTGAGAGCATGTCTAAAAAAAGGAATATTGTAAATGAATTATTGAAAAAGAATTGCTTAATTACACCCGAATGTTATGAGATACTAGAAGATTTAGATGATGATATTTTAGATGTTGATAAACTTGCAGAAGCAATGAAGAACGAAATTGTCGTTACAGCTGAAAAACTAAAAGAAGCTCTTATGGCGTTTGAAGATATACTCTCAGAAGGATCTATTACTCAAGAAGAAAGAATTCCTGATGAAATATTAGAAAAGGTAGAAAGTTCTTTACTTGAAAAAAAATCCCAATCTCAAAAGGATGATTTTAAAATAGAAAGAATAGATACGGATAGTAAAATTCTACCAAAAACAAAAAGTGATTTGGATGCAGAAGCTACTATTTTTTCTCCAATAGGTAAAAAAATTAAAACTAAAATTAAAGTTATTGCTGATTCTACAGGACAAACAACTGTTGAGGGTTCTTTAGGAGATTTTAAGAAATATTTTGCTAGTAGATATAATCAATTAAGCAATATTTTAAGAAAGAGAGGTGATATCGCAGGTGGGATACAGATAGGCGGACTAAAAAAAGCTAAGCTGCAAGATAATGAGAGAGTTTCTTTAATTGGAATGGTAACAGAAAAAACAACCTTAAAAAATGGAAGTATGATCATCGAGATAGAAGATTCAACTGGAAGTATTAGTGTTTACTTACCAGCGAAAGAGCAAGATCTTCTTTCAAAAGCTGGAGCATTATTACAAGACCAAGTTGCAGGTTTTTTTGGAACAATTTATGATGATAGATTAATTCTAGAAGATTTTGTGTTTCCTGATCTCCCCTTAAATGCCAAGCAAATATCATTGAAAGATCCAGTAAGTGTATGTATGACAAGTGATCTTCACATAGGAAGTAAAGAATTTCTCGAAGATTCATTTAATAATCTAATTGATTTTCTGAATGGTCAGGTTGATGATCCTTATCAACAGACATTAGCTAGTAATATCAAATATTTTATTGTCTGTGGTGATTTAGTGGAAGGAATAGGAGTATATCCAAAACAAGAGGAGGATCTATTAATAAAAGATATTTATCAGCAATATGATCATGCTACTAAATTGCTCGCAAAAATACCTGATTGGATTCATATTATTATCATATCAGGAAATCATGACGCTTGCAGACTAGCTTTACCTCAACCATCTATTGGAAAAGAATTTGCTCCAAAATTATGGCAAATGCCAAATGTTACTATGTTATCAAATCCTTCAACAGTAAATTTACATGGGAAAAATTTTCTACTTTATCATGGTAACTCATTTGAAGATATTTCATCTCTCACTCCAGGATTAAGTATGAATGATCCAAATGGTCCAATGATTTATTCACTACGATTTCGTCATCTTGCTCCTACATTTGGCAGAAGAAGTAGTATTGTTCCAAGTGGAAAAGATGAATTAGTAATTGAACACGTACCAGATGTTTTTCATACTGGTCATATTCACATTAATTCTCATACTCGTTATCGAGGAGTAGATTGTATTAATTCTGGAACGTTTCAATCACAAACGGATTATATGTTATCTAAGAATATCCACCCTACACCTGGTAGGGTACCAATAATCAATTTGATGACAAATAAAATGCATGAACTAATTTTTTATGAAAATGGTGAAGAGAGAAGATAACTCATCAATTATAATGGTCGAAACATTTTTCTTTTCATTTGTAAGCGAAATATTGTTGATTGCATATGAATCCATGGATACGAATAATGCGACCTTTCAATTGCTTTTTGATTTCTATGTGTGCAATTGTAGGATGGATCGCTGACAATGGACGTACTGTATTTACTGAACATTGGCCAGCATTAATTCTCACATTTATAGGTGGTTGGGCTTTAAGTGCTGCAGCAATGATACTGAATGATTATTTTGATATAGAAATAGATAAAATCAATCAACCACAAAGACCTATTCCATCTGGTGAAATAAAACCCAAGGCAGCTTTAACAGTAGGAATTATTTTAATCGCTGTTGGAATATTTATGGGATTAGGTATTGATTTCTTTGAATATTATGTTAAAGGATCAGCTGTTTTTGGTGTAGCATTAGTTACAGCACTAGTAAATACTGCTCTTCTTCTAAGTTATACAAAAATTCTCAAAAGATATTCACTTTTAGGTAATTTCGGAGTTTCAATCGGAGTTTGGTTTGGATTTCTTTATGGTGATTTAATAGTTGATTTTAGATTAGGGTGGTTTACTGAATGCTTGGGTTTTTCTGCTTTCATTTTAAATTTCGGTAGAGAAATTGCTAAAGGAATTCTAGATATTGAAGGTGATAAAGAGAATAATGTTACAACTGTTGCTACAGCTGTTGGTAAAAAATGGACGGCATATATATCCGCATTATTCTGGTGTATGGCTGTCACTGCAGTAATGTTACCAATTTTTGTTGCTGAAGCAAGTTGGATTTACCTTGCTTCGATAATGGTTTGTGCAGTATTAGCACTAACCGTAAGTATTTGGATTATAATAAATCAAAGTGATAAATCAATAAAAATAATTAAAACAATAGTATTATGGACCATGCTACTCGCATTAATTTCATTTACATTAGAAGCACTTTTGGGAGATTTAATTGATCCGTTAATAACAGCCACTACTACTTTGATTTAAAAAAGGAAAAAGAGTAATACTAAGTATTAGTTTTACTAATGCTTAGTTTAAACTTCAGGTGGTTTTGGTTCTGATTCGCCTTCAAAAGTAGTTGGTGGTGCAACTGCTTTTAATTTCAATTCAATATCAGTCAATCTTTGATTTATAAGGTCAAAAGCTTTAGAAAGCTTACCAAGCTCTTCTTTTAAACTGACAACATCAAAATCAAATTCTATTGGTTGTTCTAAATGATTTGAATTAGCACCTGTTACTGTTGCACCCTCCAATTGTGAAACTTTACTTTCAAGAGCATCAATTGCAGTTAGAATTGATGGGACTCTTTCGTCTCCTTTTGTTTCAGCATGATCTTCTTCTAATTTATCAAGACGTTCAAAAATTTTGGTATAAATTTCCTCATCACTTTTAGCTTCGTCTTTATGCAATTCTGTTTCGATACGTGCCACTCTATCATTTTCAAGGGATGATAATCTTTCAGTGATGCTACTTATATTTTCTTTCAATTCCTCCGACTCATTTTCCAATGTATTTTCGAGCAAGTCAATTTTTTGCTTTAGTTCTTCTAAATCCACAATATCTGCTCTTTCTTCATTTGGTTGTGGAGCTGATGTTGGGAGATTTGTTTCCGCAGCAGAAAATAATTGATCACATACATTTCTTAAGGGATATTTATCGATAACTAATCTAGAATTGTTCAAGAGCTCATTAGCTGATTTATTAATTCCATTTTTTGAGAATACAGGAACAATCACTTCACTTTCTACATCTCCCCGTAATAGTAAGGATAATACCCATCTTCCTCTATCTTCAGCAAGCTGTAAATAGTACATTGTACCGGGGATTTGAACTCTTACATTATCTATACTTTTAGACATGTTAAACCGTTCCTACTATTTTTTTATATTCTAGTTATTATGAGCAATAGTTAAGTAAAAATGTATTTAAAACTTGTCGAGTAGGTAAAAACTTACAAAAAAGATTTTGAACAGAACTAATCCTGTAATTTCTCAAGATAGTTCTGTGCTTGGTAGGCTGCAATGCAACCATCACCTACTGCAGTAGCAATTTGTTTTACTCTACCACAAATATCACCAATAGCATATACTCCTGGGACATCTGTTTCCATTGTTCCTACATCGGAAATAATATATCCACTTTCATTTACTTCGATGCCTAGTTGTTCAGCTAGTAATGTATTAGGTACGCTACCATATTCTATGAATATTCCATCTACTTTTACTTCTACTTCCTCTTTACTTGATTTGTACGTAAAAGTTTCTACAAATTCACTGCCACTTATTTTAGAAACCCTTGTTTGATAATGAATTTCAATATTATCTTTCATCGCTAATCTGCTTTCATAAATTGCTTCAGCACCAAGTTCTTTTCGAGTACAAATTAAATATACTTTTGAAGAGATGTTGGAGAGATATAATGCTGCTTTTGCTGCCCCAGTACCATAACCAAGTACAGCAGTTGGTTTTCCTTGATATAAAGCACCATCACAAACAGCGCAATAGGAAACACCTTTTGCATAATATTCTTCTTCCCCTTCAATCTTCATTTTCCTATGACGCGCTCCCATTCCAAGGATAACTGATTTAGCTTCATATGTGCTATTTTCATCAGTTTTTAGAACGAATTTACCATTTTCCTTTTCAATCGATATTACTTTATCATAGATTACCTGAGCACCATTTGCTTTGGTTTGCTTTTCCATTGCTTCCATTAATTCTAAACCTTGCACTCCTTTAGCAAAACCAGGATAATTTTCGATTAACCCTAAATTGGCTACTTGAGATTCGTATGGATTACCAATAACAAGTGTTTTTATTCCTGCTCTTGCAGTGTAAATACCCGCAGTTAATCCTGCTGGACCTGCACCTATTATCACAATTTGGTATGATTCATTTTCAGACATAATACATTCCCTAAATTCTTCTAAATCGAGTATTTATAAATCCATTACTACAATTTTTTGTGTTTTATATATACTTTTTATTATTTAATTAATCATAAAATACTTTTGTTATCTGCCCTATGCCTTTAGTTCTTCCTTCTCTAAAAATTATTTTCGTACCTTCTTTCAAATATTCAGGATTATACAGGAATCTAAATTTGACTATTGCTTTGTCTCCTGTTCTTATAACTTTCTTATCCATTTCAATGATTTTAGCTGTTTGTCTTATAGTACCACAATGAACTACAGCTTGATAATTTTCTTGTATTGTAGTTGAATGATATAGAATTAAAATTTCAGCTTCGAAATCTTTGGAAACAAGTGGTTTTGTATTTGAATCTAAAAGAACCATTCCTTTTCTAATAGCCGACCTTTGTATCCTTCTTAATGCAAATGTTGCTGTTTGACCTGCAATCACTGTTTTAACAGGAAGTCTCTTATTATGAATACTCTTTACCTTTACTTCTTTAAAACGTCCGTTTTCATCAGGTCCGAGTTCTAACACATCATCAATCGAAACTGTTCCTCCTATGAGTGTTCCTGCAACAACAGTGCCAACTCCAGTGACAGAAAATGTTTCATCGATATGGAATTCAATTGGTTTGTTAAATTCTTCCTCCCATTTTTTGTTTACTGGTATTATATTCAAGAATTTTCTCAGTAAATCTAAATTTTCACCTGTAACATTTGACACTTGAAAAATAGGTGCGATTCTTCCAGATATTAAATTCTTCGCACTAACTAATACATCATCGTCATTTCTAATTTGTATTGGTATTTTATTTGCTCCAGGTAATTTTAGAAGTTTAGTTAATTCATCCATCGTTTTTTTAAGGATATGTTCTGGGCAAATATCAATTTTTGTAATAATAATTATTACAGGAACCTTCAATGCCATTGCAATTCCTAAATGTTCCTTCGTCATACCCACAATTCCCATATTTGCTCCTATAACCAGAAGAACATAATCCGGCATATGACCAGTTAATCCATAAAGAGTTGTTTTTAGGTACTTTTCATGTCCTCCTAAATCAATAAAGGTTAAAACTTTGGAGCTCTCTTCTATTATTCTAGTCCAAGATTGACTCCCAAGCGCTTGGGGATTTACAATTTCTCCTTTACTATTAAATCCAAGAATTTGTTGACTAATACTCGAAGTTCTACCAGTTTCAATTTCATGTTTATGTCTAAAGACATTGATCCTTGCTAATCCTCTACCATTATCTAAATTGCCTCTTGTCAGCACTCCAACTAAAGTGCTTTTTCCACTATCGACATTCCCTGCAACTGCAATTCGTATCTCCAAAAATTCTTCATCAGCTAAAGTTCTTACTAGTACTTCTGCTACTTTTCCTGAATCTCCATCTCGTTCTCTTAAAATTGTAATATCGGCTTTTAATTTTTCAGCCATTTGTTTGATTGTTTCTATCGAATTTTTTAATTCTATCTCTGAAATACCTTTAGGAAAACCATTGTCCTCTACTCCAATTTCATAGATAGCTTCTCCTTGTCCCTCTTGCAAACGGAATTTCATTTGAGTTACCAAATGTTCGAATCTTGTAGCAGTAGGATCAATTAATTTTAATTTATATTCTACATTTCCTTCTTCAGATTCTTGAACTAATTTTTTATCGTCAGTATCTTTAGGAGAAGCCATAGTTTCAAACTCTTAATTTTATATCTTATAATAGTAACTATGATTTATTAATACTCAGAATCATCTGCACTACTAAAAAAGAAAAATAAGTAAATTAGTTAACTTCTATTCTTTAATATTGATTTTTACATCTTGATTAGTAAGTTTTCTAATTTGCCTTTGAGTTTCAGCAGCATAATTTACAATATCGTTATTTAATTCTTCTAATTTATTTTTGAGATCTTTTATAGCTCGATTTTTACGAGCTTGACTTTTAATTAGTTCTTCTTGTTTTTCCTTGAAATGATGAATTTGATCTTTCAATCCTAATTCTTCGACTCTTAATTCAATTTCTTGTTTTTTAGATTTATGTGACATCAACTCATTATGTATCTCTTTTAGAGAACCAGCAATTATTTCATCAGCTAATGAAATTGCTTTGTTTTTCATAGCAGTTTTTAATTGGATTTTATCATTTTTTGAAACTTCAACTAATATTTCCATCAAATCGTTGAGTCTTTCATGTCCTTCAGGTTGTTCCCATAATACCTCTAAAGGATTTTCTTTAAGGAGATTTGCCATTTGTACAAGATCTGGAGGAACCATAATTTTTCCATCTTGTGCTCTTGATGTTAACTTCCGTAAAGGTTTATCAAATCCTCCAAGATGCAATTTTAATTTATTGCCAATAACATGAACTTCTTTGTTAATTTCGTCTAATTCAGAAAGAACAGTCTTAGATTCAAGATTTGAAGTACTATTATCTAGTTCATTAATTTCATCAGTAATTTTTTCTGCTTCGAGTGTTTCTTCTTTTATTTGTTCCTTTAGACTTTCTCTTTCTTTTACTTTTGAAATTATTAGAGAAATTTTGTCTGAAGTTTCATCCACTTCTCTTAGTAATACTGTTTTTTCTTCCAAAAAATTGTTTAACTCTTGATAATTTCTTTGTATTCTTTGTAAAGCTCTGTTTAGAATAAATACCCTCGTTTTGTATTTTTTCTTTAAATTAGGTATGAATCTTCTACCTATTTCCATCACTCTTTCAAGGAACTTTTTAAGACTCTTAGCAAATTCATCTGCTGTCTTATAGGTGACAACTTCTGGATATTCAAATCCCTCAACCATTTCAATCATTTTTTCGAAGATATTTTGTGAAGATCTTGTTTCAGCATCAACAGTATCTCCCACTTCAAAATCTTTTGAAGCAACAACTAATTCTTCCATAGATTCTTTAACATAATTTATTCTTTTTTCGATTTCACTACGAATTTTTTTAACACTATTTTCGGTTTCTTCTTCAAACCAAACTTTCATTTTGCTTAAGGAAATCAAATTTCAACATCCCTTTGTTTTTCTTTATGCGAAGATTAAACACAATTCTTTCCAATAAATGTGTGTTTTTTTATTGAGTATGAGATTATATTTATCTTTCCAAATTTCTCAACAAATTAATTGCTATAATATATGATTTAAAAGGAATATAATTACTTTTAGAATTTAAAACGGAGAAAAAATTTTTTAATATAGTTATTTTCTTCATTAAAAGCTAGGATTAAATTTAATTATTTGTAATTTATATAGTTCTTTGGTACACTGTAAATATTCGAGATGATTCAATGCCATCAAAACAAGTTGATAAAACAAATTTAAAGGAATCTGTTGCAGAGATTAAAAAGAGATTCAAAATAATTGGTAGATCGAATGAATTAATGAAAGCATTGGCTGCAAAAGCTGCAGGAAGACATATTTTACTTGAAGGTCCAGTCGG
>Ga0307380_10000255_pt1 | contig 92226 bp, 91 predicted proteins | sample UN3MG_FD_202239 | JGI IMG/M metagenome (GOLD analysis project Ga0307380, IMG submission 202239) | Soil microbial communities from Risofladan, Vaasa, Finland - UN-3 | ecosystem: Environmental > Terrestrial > Soil > Coastal area > Acid sulfate soil | place: Finland: Risofladan, Vaasa | collected...
TTGTTGTTTATAATTAGATTTTAAAGATTTCTGTTTACTACAAAAAATAAAATAGTTAACCAAAAATGTATTTTGCACGATCTGCAGGTTTTAAACATAAATCGTTAATCTCTTTATTAATTTGATTTTGGAGTTCTTTCAATTCATTTATCATAATTGGAGTATCTAAAATTAATTTTTCAACATCCATTTTTTTTGCTAGATTTTCCAATCTCTTTTTCACCTCAGAAATATCAGTTCCTCTTTCAATCACTGTAAATAAAAAGACAGGCTCATTTTCTTCCGGATTTAAATCTTTAATTAATATTATATATTTTCTAAATCTTATTTCTTCAGTTTCATCGCGAAATGCTTTTGAAGCTAAAGTTTGTATTGCTGTAAATAATCCTGTTTTAATATAAGGATCAACAAATTTCTCAGCAGGATAATATTCACTACGAATTAATGGTATTCCATTTACAATTAATCCTGATTCAATTATTGCCATCTCAGTAAATTCCTGAATCAATTTCTGGGGATATTGACTATATTTATCCTATAATTAAAATTTCCGTTTTGATTATTAATAACTCCCCTAATGAAATTTAATAAAAAAAAAAAGAAAAAAAACCAAATTATTTTGGTCTTTCTTTATGACACAACCACCAATCATAACACTCATAATTCTTGAGACGCTCTTTAGCAGTTTTAACATCACTTGCAGGAGGGATGATTACTCTATCTTTTAGAATTTCATTATTAGGCCAATTTGCTGGCATAGCTACATTATTTTTATCTGCAATTTGAAATGCTTCAACAATTCTAACTATTTCATCCATATTTCTCCCCATTTCAGGGGGATAATAAATGATAGCACGAATTATACTTTCAGGATCAATAACAAAAACAGCTCGAACTGTACTTGAAGATTTATTTGGATGAACCATTCCATATAGTTTTCCTATTTTGCCATGATCAGCAATAATTGGAAATTCTATGTCAACATCCATTTTTTCTTTTATCCACTCAACCCACTTAATATGACTATATACTTGGTCGATACTTAAACCAATTAAGTCTGTATTAAGCTTGTCAAAGATAGCTTTCCTCTTTTGAAAAGCAATAAACTCTGTTGTACAAACAGGTGTAAAATCTGCAGGATGAGAGAATAATACTACCCACTTGCCTTTATAATCATCTGGAAAATTTACTTCCCCATGAGTTGTTTTAGCATTAAAGCTTGGAGCTTTATCACCTATCAAGGGAAAAGTATATGATTCTGAAGTCAGTTTATTTTCCTCCAATAATTTTAGTAAACGATATTAAAAATTCTATTAAAACTATCTTGCTTATAATTTGTAAATTTAACTCTCCAAAACCTTCAAAAATAAAGATTAAAAGTTAAAAATATAACTTCATGGGGACAATAACAATTATGAATATTCGAAGAATTACATTGGCTGCTTGGGGGCCAATTAAAACTATCTTAATTGTCTGGGTATTTTTAATAATGATAATTGCTTTTATTAATTTCTTATTTTTTGATACCAAAGGACTTCTTTATTTTCTATCAGAGAATCGATTTTTATTTGGGATAGTTTCAGTTTTAGTAGCGAGTGTTCTTTTCTTATTTTGGTTAATCGTTTGGAATTCATTAATCAAAGCCTTCTTTAAAGAAGATCTCAAATATTATGAAAAAAATGGTCAGAAGTTGGAAAATTAAATGGCAAAAAAAAATGTTATCTGGTTTGAGTCTTTAACACCAAAACAGACTATGCTCTTCCTAGCAATTGGTAAAATATTGAAATCCTATGGATTCGAGATTTTGTACACAACCAGAGAACATGACTACATACAAGATATTTTCAGTACAAATAATATACAACCTAAATCAATGGGAGAATATGGAGGTAGTACACTTAAAGGGAAGCTTATTGCTAGTGCAAGTAGAATGCTTGAACTTTCTGAATATATTGCAGATTATAAAGAGAACATTATTGGAGCAGTTTCATTTTCTTCACCAGATGCTTCAAGAGTTGCATTTGGGTTGGGAATTCCTTTAATTTTATTAAACGATACTTCCCATTCAACATCTGTTGGAAGATTAACATTCTCATTGGCTAGATATTTAATAACTCCAATAAGTATTAATAAAAAATCCTTTGTAGAGATGGGAGCTAATCCAAAAATTATTCATCAATATAAAGGAGTAGATGAAGTAGAATATATTTCAGGAGAAAACTATGAAAAATTTTTAGAATTCCGCGAAAAAGCGAAAGATAAAAATAAATTTTATCTTGTTTTTCGTCCTGAAGAAAGTTTTGCCTCATATATGAAAGATAAAGAGAGTAAACCTTACCTAGAGATTCTGCAGCATATAATTGAAAATTATGAAGGAGAAATAATTGTATTCCCAAGATATCCTCAACAAAAGGAAAGTATCCTTGAGAAATTTGAGGGGCAAATAAAGATACCAACTAATGGTTTTTACTTTTTAAATTTGCTTTCAAATGCTGAAGTAGTTATTACTGGTGGTGGAACGATGGGGAGAGAAGCAGCATTACTTGGGATACCTTCTATAACCTATTTCTGGCGTCATTTAGAACCACAAATATACATTGAAAACAGAGGTTTTCCAAGTTATTCAATTCGAACAATTGAAGATACAAAGAAATTTATTGAAAAAATCTGTAGCAATCCTGAAAACTATTTTGTTGATACTGCTACTCAACTTAGAAAAATGGAAAAACCGAGTGATATATTAATTCCTTTATTGAAAAAAGATAAAGATATAAGTCAGTATTTTTAATTGTGGAAAATAGTTATTTTTCTTTAGATTTTTTTTGTTTTGGTTGTTTTATGAAAGGATAAGGAGTCGGTCTATTAGCCCTTTTTTTATAAGCTTTCCAAAATCGTTGAACTTTTGAAGGTAAAACACGGTGACGTTTACCAATTGGAATGCATTCTTTACGCAAGATCATTGATATGACTTCTTGCCAAGAATTTGGTGATTGTAGAAAATCAGTCCAAGCAATGCCAATTTCTTCGGTTGAATGACCATCGCTTCCTGCAATCATAGGTAATTTTAATTCAAGAGCTGCTTTTTTAGCTTTAGTATTCCAATAACCTAATGTTATACAGCCATTTATTACCTCAATAGCATCTGATTGAATATTATAAATTTCATCTTTAATTCCTAAACGGATATAATCGAAAGGATGAGCTGGAACAACAATTCCACCCATTCTATGAATAATATTAGCTGTTTCTTTCGGTGTTAAACCTATTTCAATTTCACCATCAGAAATACCATAAGCAAGGATATGACCTTTGCAAGTAGAAACTTCAATTCCTGGTACAATTATCAAATCTGTTTCAATTTCTAATGCTTCATGTAAACCACCGAAGGAGTCATGATCAGTAAAAGCAATTCCATCAAGACCAATTTTTTCTGCATGACGAATTATTTCTTCCGCTGAATCTGTACCATCAGAGTAATTGGTGTGTGTGTGTAAATCAAATCGTACCATTATATTTCTAACCTTACAATATATTCCATTTTTTCATTTATTAGACTGATTATTCTAGATAATTCTCCCAACTAATCTAGTTTTAAGTGCTTTCTCTATTTTTACATTATATGTTTGTCCTAAAATTATTGAAGGATCATTTACTGAAATAAGCTTATAGGCATTATTTCTAAAAAGAATTGAAGAATTACGATCATCTCTACGTAAAGCAGTTGCAGATCCTTCCCAACCTATCCATAATTTATTCCTTTCAAGAGTCATTTTACTTACAATTTTTGTAAGTTCTCTAGATCTTTTCTTGATAATTTCAGTTGGAAGTTTTTCTTTAGATAAACTTGCTAAAGTACCCTCTCTATCACCATATTTTGAAATATTAACAATATCAAATTGTATTTTTCTTAGGAAATCAATAGTTTGTTTAAAATCATAATCTGATTCTTCAGGAAACCCAGTAATAATATCAGTTGATAATGTTAAATTCACAGTATTTCTTAAACTAAAAATTAGCTTTTCATATTCTTCTATAGTATATTTTCTGAACATTTTATTCAAGATATGATTACTACCTGATTGTAATGGAATGTGGGCAAACGAATAAACTTTAGAGTTTTGATACATTCCATTTAGTCTATCAATAATAGGTAAAGCATAATCTGGATTCATCATCCCTATACGAATTTTAAAATCACCCTCGATTTTTGAAATTTCTTCAATTAATGATGGCAAATCATAGTCAATCTCTAAACCATAGGAAGCAGTGTCTTGAGCTGTAATCCAAAGTTCTTTACAGCCTTCTTGTATTGCAGTTTTTGCTTCTTCTAATATCAACTCTGGTGATTTTGATACTAAAGGTCCTTTAGCAATTTTTACTGCACAATATGCGCATTCTCCTGTACAACCTTTTGAAATTTCAATTATCCCAGTTAAATCTCTAGCCCTATCTCTATGAACCTCTTCACAAAAAACTGATTCTCTTGATAATATCTCGAAAGATTTCTTGTTTAAAATTGCATGGGCAGCTTCACAAATATCTGAAAAATGATCCACACCAATAAAAGAACTATTTGGAATGTTCTTATGACACCAATCACTCATGATTTGTGGCAAGCAACCAGTTATGATTAGCGGATATTTTGAATATAATTTTTTGAGCAAATCCTTTATTTTATTCTCAGTAGGTGCTTTAACAATACAGGTGTTTATAACAACAAAATCAGCTTCTAGAATTTCTTCTGTTTTTTCATAATTGCATTTTTGTAATAAGTAGCTCATTAACTCTGAAGCTGAGACATTTGCTGTGCAACCGAATGTTTCAATGAAAAATTTTACCACAAGACTTACCATCCAATAAGAACACAAAAAACAGCTAGTGCTTTTAAGGATTATACTTTAGATTGAAAAATAAGTTTTTGAATAATGTAATTTTTTTGACTCTTACATAGAATTAAAATAAGATAAATTATTTTTTAAGATGATAGGATATGAAATTAGAAAAAATTTTCACAATTGCAAGTATTGCAACTTTTTTCGCACTTTTACCAGCTTTAATTTATATGGAAGTACGCGTACTTAGCGAGGTGCCAAATATTACCTATCTTTTTGTTATCATGGATATTCTTTTGGTAGCTTTTATGGGATTAGAAATTTTCCTTTTAATAAGAAAATGGAAAAAAGGGGAAATGAAAGAAGATGATAATGAAAATAAAACCGAAATTTCTAAAGAATGGGGAAATGAAAAACAAAATAGTGAACAGATAAGTGATGAATAAATGACTAATGAAAGAAAAAATGTTAAAATACATCCAACAGCTATAGTTGAAGAAGGTGCACAAATTGGTGAAGGAACAAGTATATGGCATCACGCACATGTCCGTAATGAATCAATTCTTGGAAAGAATTGTATTTTAGGGAAAGGAGTATATATTGATACTGGAGTAAGAATTGGAAATGGAGTGAAAATTCAAAATAGAGTCTCAGTTTATCATGGTGTAACAGTTGGCAATAATGTATTTTTAGGACCACATATGGTATTTACTAACGATTTTTATCCCCGTGCTTTTAATCAAGAATGGAAAATTGTTGAGACAAAAGTAGAGGATGGTGCATCAATAGGTGCAAATGCAGTTATTATTTGTGGCATAACTATTGGAAAATTTTCAATGATTGGTTCTGGGAGTGTGGTAACAAAAGATGTGCCTCCACATGCATTAGTTTATGGGAATCCAGCTAAAATTCATGGTTTTGTATGTAAATGCGGACAAAAGAAATTTCCGCTTGACGATAAACCAGAAGATAATAATTATAATAAGTTTATTTGTGAAAATTGTGATCGAATTCTTGAAGGATGGATTGAATAGATTATAATTTCACAATCAGCTTTTTCTTTATTTAAAAATAAAAAAATGAGAGAAAAAAGAAAGGGATTATGATTCCTTCGATTCATGTTCGATAAGTAATCGAAGGTTAATAATTTCTTTATCAATATCTCTTTCAAATTTGTCTATTTGATTCTGATAATCTCTGAGTATACGCAAATAAGCATCTTTTGAAATCGCTTTTTCTCTGATATATCTTATACGCAAATCTTGAATACTTCTCTCAACACTCAATCGTTTCTCTTCATTGACTTCAATCTTCTGAATCACAGAGGAGAATTTCCTACCTTTCTCTTTAAGAGATCTTTTCGTTGTATCTAATGTTTTAATGGTGTCTCGCATTTTAGATTCTAAGATTTTTCGTTGTTGATCGTATTCTTTAGCCTTAATTTTCTTCTTTCTGCGATCATCATCCAATTTTGATATTCTTGTTTGTAAAGCAGTCTTTTCTTCATATTTTTCAACGAAATCTTGAATTAATTCAATTGGTACTTCTTCTTTTTCTTCGGGTAAAATAACTACCTTCTCGATAACATCTTTTCTCAAAATACGAAGACCAACATAGAGTAAACATGCTAGAAAGACGATCATAGAGAATATTAAAGGTTGAATGAAATAAGCAAGATCATTCATAAAGTAACCAATCTTTAAATCAAGGTTATCATAAGGAGTAATACTGTATGCATTCATTTTGATTACTTGTCGTGTTCCGATGTTTAGAAAAACAAGTTGGTTAGTTGGTTCAACGTGAATAGCATTATTCGCATAGTATAAATATTGATAATTAGCTCCTTGTGGGAAAACAATTTCTAATTGGAGTTCCTCAATATAGAAATCACATATTGGCATGGCTAATGTTTTTAAGATATACTCCGATTTTTCAAATTCTAATATATCTTCAAATTTTAACAAATAATCAACACTTATTTGTGCTGTGTCACCACCATAGACTGGAATCCGGAGATAAACATTTATCTGATTTAATTGATTAATTTCCGCTGCACCTTTAGGAGGAGGTAAGGAACCATATTCATCATATACTTTAGCATTCTCAGCATTATCAATCGATAAATGAAAACGTTGTAATGCAAAAGTAGCATAAATACGGGGATCAGATAAATCATATATATTTTCATCAGGACGAACTCCTGTGCCTTCAATGGTAAATTCTTCATGAATTTTAGCATAATACCAGTTATCTAGTGTAATTGTACGTTTATAGAGTGCTATTTGAGAAGGAGCTTCATTTTTCATCCAACAACCAAATTGAATTCTATAAACATAATCCACAGAACTACTGTCGTAAATTTTAGTGAAATTAAATACATTAACATTGTAAAATGGATTAAATATTGCTGAAGCTTCACCAAAAGATGGATCAGATGGATAGAACAAAGAATTTACCAATCCACCTTCTTCAGGTTTAATGAATTGCGTATCGCATTGTTGTATTTTTTTTGTTATAAATGGTACACCACTAATATTCATTTTTACTCCATTATAGGGATTTGAACTTTCATCTACATAGAAGAAATTCTCATACGGATGAATGAATACTTGAAAAATATTGATTTTATATCTTGAACTATTTGTAACTGGGGGAGTTAATTCCATTTTATAGAATGTAAAATTATCGCTTCTTAATTCGATAGCAATTTCCGTTCTATTATATGATGCATCTAAATCTTCTCTAATAGCTCCTCCATAAAGTTCACCCATTTGATCAACTAAATAATTTGGGATAGCAAATCGGAATAATGGAAGTGTAACATTATCATTATTAATAACGTAAAAAGTATCATTTACTGTTAATAAACCATAATCATGAACCTGAATTTTCCTTGTTACGTTAATAGATAAATCCCAATTATTTAAATTAGGAATTTCATCTTCAGCAGCTATTACTGGATTGGAAGGTAGATATTCCTCCATAACATCAACATTTGATGATGGGAGATAATTTTCACCATCAAAAAAATTGGTGTTCGTAGCAATTGCCTGAGTTACTGCGAATAGATTCATGGCGATTAGCATCATTGAGAAGATGATAACCACTTTGTTTTTCCGACTTGTCATACTCATTACCTTTTTCCGTTAGTCTTGTTTATAGCGTGTATTAGCTATTTTTAACTTTTTACCTTTCTTTGCTTCTCTGTTTTCAGCTTATTAGCATTAAAATCTTTTTGATTATCTGGAGAATTACTGAAAATAAAATTTTTCTAAAGTTTCTACTAAATAGTTACTAAAAATAAAAAAGAAAGAAAGAAAAAAGAATTAGGCTCCAAATCTTCGGACTAAATTTTTTCTTTTATTAGGATTTGCTTTAGCAGCAATAGTATCATTACAAGCGTTTAAACAACGTGTATTAGATAATGCACCTGTTTTATTAGCTATCCCTGAAAGCATTTTAGCTATTTTGATTAAGTTTGGTATAATGTTTGAAAGTTGTGCTTCTCTATTTAAAACAATGGCCATAATTTTATCATTACTTATTTTTGAAATTCCTACCAAAATGTCATTTGGCGCAATGAATTGTACACTAGCTTCTCCAGGTAAAATATATTCTATTTGACTACCTACTAATCCTAGTAATGATTTAAAGGCAGCTAATCCTAAATTTCCAGTTGAGTCTTTAGAGCTCGAAAAAAGAGCACCTCCAAATAGATTGAAGATACCTATTCCTAGTACGTCCTCATAAGAACCCATAAAATAGCCTAAAGTTGAGCTGGGATCAACTGTATTTGCTACTTCTTCAATATCAAACCCAGTATTATTACTAGACCTGTTCACCTCGGCATTCTCCAAATTAGTCTTTGCTACCTCTATTTTAAGTTGTAATGCTCTTTTAATACCGTGAATATTTACAGCTGTATCGAGATATTACAGAGAGACCTTATTCAATATTTTAATTAGAAACTCAGAACTAAAATAAAAGTGTTATGAGGACCATTTTTTATAATAATTATCGATTTTCAAGATGTTTTTGTGATTAATTTTATAATTTTGGAAAATTTAGAAAGATTTTTTGAGCAATAATGCAATTAGGATAATTGTAAATAAAAGAAGTAGGGGAATAATGAAGAGAATTATTATCATGATTATAGTCATTTTATTTCTTTTACCTGTCATTCCAAATAAGGAGTTAGAAGAGTTTACAAATACTTATACTAATCAAAAAACAAATTTAATCGAAAAAGCAACAGGAGAAAATGGTATTTGGGCTCAAAACATTACAGGATTGAGTTCAATTACTATAGATAACAATCTAAGTGAATGGGAGAATATACCTTTCTTAAATATAAATGATGTACACATTTGGTTAGCCTTTGATGAATCAAATGTCTATATTGCTTTCGAATGGGAAGATATGGCCTTAGATGATGAATTGAGTTATTGGCGCAAATACGGAATGTTCAATGAAACAATAGCAAATTGGTATTTATATCAAGGAAGGGATGATGCACTAGGTATAGGATTTACTCAAAATAGTTTAACAGACATTTCTATTTGGACAGCATCAAATAGAACAGATAATTACTTTATGTATGAATGCAATGAAAATGGTGTTCCTGATTTAGGAAATTTATCATATATTATGAATTCAAATAAAACATTAACATTTGATAATGCTAAACCAATCTATGATAACTCTAGTGTAGCTCTACCTTTAGATGAAAGTGTAATACTAGATGGAACAAGTTATGTTGCATGGTTTGATTCAAACCTTACACCAAATGAAAGTCAAAATGATACAGAAATAGCAATTGATTGGAACAATAATAAAATTGGATCCTATTCAGTTGAAATTGTTCGAGCATTAAATACTGGACATGCTGATGATTTAGTTATTAATTTTAGTGAGCCACTTATATTTTCATTCGGAATCTCAAATCAGAATAATGCTAGAAGTATGTTAATAACAATGGACGATTATCTGGTTTCATTAGAAAATGAAGCACCAGACATAGCATTGAATCCAATCGTAGATGGAAATTCAATTGAAGATGGAATTCAAGTTTATGATAGCTTGTATTTATCTGGAACATTCTACGATGATTATTTGCATGGCTCAATTTATATTCAACTCTCAGCTTGGGATTATACTTATGGACCAAATATAACAGACCAAGCAACTATGGATGAAGACAATGGAGTATGGTCATACTATCTTCACTATAATGAATTTGATATGCCTTTAGGGGAGAATGAAATAATAATAACTTTTATCGCTCAATATGAGGATCCAGTAACAATTATTGAGACAATAGTAATAGATGATATAATGGCTCCAACTATTTTGGGGGTAGTTGATATAGCTGTTAGATTTCCGGATGGTGTACCTTATGATCAGGGATCTGTTCTTATTACAGCAGGATTATCAGATAATTATTGTTTTAATGAAGATATAACAGCATTTCTGTATTTTTACAAAGATGATGATGTACCAACAATAGTTGAGATGAGTCAATTTTTACCAGGTAGTGCAACATTTATTGCTGATATACCAATAGAACCAGAATTTAATAGAAATGTACATTATACATATTTTATACAAGTTTTAGATACAAACTCTAACATAAAAACTTCTGGACATTATACTTTTTTTGTTCAAACCTCAACAACTTTACCTACGCCACCAGAAACTCCTACAACTACCTCAACAGTTTATACACTCTTAGTAACAATGAGAGGTTTTAGTCTTATAGTAAGTGCATTATCATCTTTATCTGTGACATTATTTTTATTGAGAAAGAAGAAGCAAAGAAGCTATTAACTATAATTCAACTACCTCTATACTTTTTTTCAATGAATTTTTATCATTAATTTTATAACTCTCAATGGTAATTTTCTCAGATTTAGGTTCAAAAATTAAAACTAATATTGCTGTATCTACATACCACGAAGAACCACCAGTAGCACCAGTTGCAGTTCCGGGATTCAGAATTAAATGCTGTTTATCGGAATACACTAACAATTGATGTGAATGTCCAGTAATCAAAATTTTTACATCCAATTTATTAGCAATTTTCTTTAGTTGATTAACATCTCCTCTAGGAGAAATTCCTGTTCCATGAAATACTCCAAATTTAGTTGAACCAATTTTGAAAGTAGGCGATAAAGCTAAATTGAATTGATCCATATTCCCTTTACAAGCAATAATCTTCTCAGGTTTATTTACATAATTCTCAAATCTTTCTAAAACTTCAAGGGTTGTAAAATCACCTGTTAAGATTATAAAATCCCATTTTTTGCTTTGTAAAATTTCTTGGAAAAAAGGATGGAGCATTGTTGCTCTTGAAGGAATATGCAAATCACCAGCAATAAACATATTTATTGGCATTTTTATCAACTTAAATCTAAAGAGAAATGGTAGGCCCGAGAGGATTCGAACCTCCGTCCCAAATTCCAAGGACTTGGATGATGGGCCACTACACTACGGGCCTATTATTGTCTAATAACAGAAAATTGTTTTTGGTTTGTTTTTTAAAAGGTTTTGTTTGAGTTTTCAAATAGAAAAAAAATATATAATTACTCTAATCCTTTCGAAATACCTAGTTCTTCCCAGAATTCATCTGATTTATCTTTCTGTATTTTTGATGGTTTTAATTCTTCTTCAGATTCATTTTTAGTTTCAAGTAGTTTCTTTCTTAAATCCTTAAAACTAGGTCTGGTCTCTTGCTTTAACCAGTTCTCTTTTGGTCTTTGTACCTCAGGATTTCGTATTTGACCTAGGCTATCATAAGGTGTCAATGGATTTTGTAAACGAGAAGTTGATTTTTCTTTTCCTATAATATGTTCACTTTCCACACCAGAGATTACAACAGTTATTCGTAAAACATCACCTAGTTCTGGATCTACTTTTGTTCCCCAAATGATTTCAGCCTCAGGTTGAATTTTTTCTCGAATTATTTCTACTACACTACTTGCTTCCTTTAATGACATTGTTGATCCACCAGTAACATGAATCAATGCAGCTTTGCCTAAACTATAATTTACATTGATTAAAGGATTCTTCAATGCTTTTTGTACAGCTAATTCTGCTCTATCTTTTCCTTGAGCTTCACCTACTCCACAAATAGTAACTCCACCACTAGAAATGACGGATTTCAAATCTGCAAAATCAACATTAATTAAGCTTGGTTGTGAAACAGTGGTTATTATTGAGTAAATATAGTTAGCTAAAACTTCATCAGCAACACTAAAAGCTTCTTCAATAGGTAAATTTGGAACTAACTCGAGTAATTGGTCATTTTCGATAACAACAACGGTATCAGTATTTTTTCGGAGTTCTTCTAAGCCTCTGTAAGCTTTTTCTTTTCTACCACCCTCTATACTAAAAGGTAAAGTAACAACTCCAATTACAATTGCACCAGCATTTTTTGCAATTTCAGCAATTAATGGAACTGCACCAGTTCCTGTTCCTCCTCCAAGTCCACAGGTTAGAAAAACTACATCAGCATCAGAAAGGATTCTTTGAATTTCAGATTTTGATTCTTCAGCAGCTGCTAAACCTAATTCAGGTTTTCCTCCGCTGCCAAGTCCTCTTGTAGTTTTCTTTCCAATGAGTAAGGTGGTATCACATTTAACTGAATCCAGATGTTGAAGATCGGTATTTATACACAAACAAACAGCATCCTTGATAGCTGTAGACATCAAGCGGTTGATGGTATTATTACCACCACCTCCAACACCAATTATATAACAATTAGTCTTTCCCAGAGGTTTTTTCACAATTCTTTGCATTGGATTTCTATCTTGTTTAGTTACAAAATTTCTTAGAGCTGTCTGGTCATGAGAATAATCATTTTGAATGTACTTATTATCCAAAGCTTCAGCACCATCTCAATCATTTTCTGAATTGTGAGTGAAAATAAGTATAAAAACTTCTTTTCACAAATTTTCCACATTTATTTTATAATGGAATTAATTCAAAAGGAATGGTGTTATCTACAATCCTATCAAGGTAATACAAAGATATAAAGGAAAAATTAGAGGAGAAGAATCATTACATCCTTTTAGGTGATTCAATTCCTAAAATACTTAGTCCTGTTTTAAGAATCTGACCTGAAGCGTATGTTAAAGCTAATCTAGCAACAACCAATTCTTTTGTCTCAGCTTCTAACACTCTATGAATATCATAAAATTTATTGAAAAGATTAGCAACTTCAAACAGGTAATTACAAATTAATTCAGGTTTAATTTGATCTGCAGCACTCAAAATAACATCTGATAATTGTGTAAGTTTAAGCACTAATGACCATTCTTCATCTTCTGTTAGTGATTCTAACATCTGAGAATCTTTAGTTTGCCATTTAAAACTCGTTTTAGCAAGAATATTTTGTGAACGAGCATAAGCATATTGAATAAATGTTGAGGTGTTATTAGAAAGAGATATTACTTCTTCTGGATTAAATATCATCTTCCTCATTAAACCAATTGCAATAATTGAATATTTGATCGCTCCGACAGTTACTATAGTAGCAATTTCGTCCTTTTCTTTTTCAGAATATTCTCTATCTTTCAGGAAATTTTCTAAAACAACTTTTTTGGTTTCTTCATAAATTTCCAATGGTGTGATATATTGTAATCTCCTAGCACTCATACTTGTGAGTGCACCTTTTAGTTCCATATATTCATAGTTTAAATGCCACATTTTATTTGCAGCATCATCTCTATTAATTGCTCTTACAGCTAAATTCAATTGTCTTTGAGCTAATTCTTGTTGCTTACCTATAACATTGAATACTTTATCAGAACTGTAATGATCTACTTTTTTTAATGAATAAGCAATATCTCTTAGAAGATAGAGAGTATCGCCTGTTGATGTTACAAGAATAGCTTTTGGTATTTCATAATCAGATTTCAGCCTTAGATATTCTCTTGCACCTTTGAGATTAGCAGCTTTATTTGCATCAAATAACTTTGCTTTTCCATCTTTGATTATATAATCATTTTTCTCTAATTGTTGCATTGCTTTCTCGACTTCACCAGACCATTGTAAATCAGCTTCCCAATCAAAATTATCATGATAAATTCCTAAAAGAGCCAATTCTTCTCTTTGTCCTCGTAGAGCTTCTTCACATGCAAAACGAACAATTTTGTATGCTTCTTCGTCTTTAGTCATATACCGTCTATTTAAATCAGGAACAGCAACAGTTAAATCAATTCCATCTTTTTCTATGCTTGCTTTTAGAGTATCATAGAGTTTCTTAAATCTTTTAAAGATATCACTTTGGACTTTGAATAAAAATTCTAATCTTTTCTTGAAATCATTGATTTCATTTTCAGGAAGTTTTTCCTTTTTTAGAAATTTTTCTAATTCAACCGATTCATTTTTTGAAATCCAATTTTTATCTTTTCCTAGTGTAAATTTGTATTTTGTTTGCAATTCTTTCTTGATTTTTTGTATATCATACATTGTATGAGTGATGCCATATATCCTTCCGAGCAAATGATCTATTTTAATATCCACAGGTATTTGAGCATATTTTTCCAGTAACCTATAACCAAGAGCACAAACCGGCACTTGGTGACCTAAGTCATCAATATAAAAATTTGTTTGAACTTCAGCACTACAAGTTTTCAAGATTCGAGCAAAAACATCTCCAATAATTGATCCTCTAAAATTACCTATATGGATCGGCCCATTGGGATTTGCAGAAGTATGTTCCACAATAATTTTTTTGCCTTTGTAATGATCATTGACAAAGAAATTTTCATTTTCCAAAATATCTGCAAGAATTTTTTTTATACACAGCGATCTATTCAATTCATAATTAACAAATCCTCTTTCTGCAACAACTTTAGATATAAATTCATTTTGTGGGAATTTTTCTGCAATTATTTGAGCAAGTTCAATTGGATTTTTCTTATTTTGACTAGCAATCTGAAAAATTGGTGTACAATAATCTCCAAAAGTATCTCTCTTACTTACTTCTTGGACTATTCCTTTTCCTTTTATTTTCATTTCAATAAATATTTCAGTTAGAGAATTTTCAATTGAAGATATAATTATTGTTTTGGGATTTGATTTCATTATTATTACACCTGTTCAACTAAACAGAAAAATTATTCCTTTTAAGAAATTTCTTAATAATAGCTTATTTTTAGCTATTGAAAAATAGATTTTTGGTTATTATTGTTTCTATTTATCATTCTTTCAAGAATTGTAGATATCATTTCAGCAATAGTCTTAAAGAATATCCTGTATTTTTCTTCAAATATTTTTACTTCTCTAGATCCTATTTGTAAAGAACCAAGCGTATTTCCAGAATGCCCAATTAAAGGACAAAAGATATAAGATCTGATTTTCAATTGTTGGAAGAATTCATTGTTTTCGTATAATTCAGTTTTTATAATATCAGGTAAAAAAATCATTACTTTTTCTTTTAATCTGGAAGCTAAAATATGTTTATCACTCTCAACTAAAATCGTTTTCACATATTCCTTTTGAGAATTTGTTAAACCTATTATTGATATTGGTTTTAGTGATTCTTCTTCTTTATCATAAATTCTTATTGTTCCAAAGTCAAATTGTAGAACATCTAGTAATCCTTGGAGGACCTTATCACACATGTCTGTTATATCCTTACTAGCAACAGCTGAATCAGCAATTATTTTAAGAGCAAGTCTTTCCTTTTTCATATTTTCCTCTGCAATAACTCTTTCAGTGATATCAACTAAAGTAACGAATACTTTTGACCATGTTTCACTTGAACCTGGTGCTATAGATAATTTGATAATTATACTTTTTTGCTCATTATTTTTAGTTAGATATGTAAATTCATCTTGTGTAATTTTTTCCCCAGATATTAGGTGACTGAACATTGTGAAGAAAATTTGGTTATGCTTATTTATCAATTCGTAATTCAATAAAGAATCAATATAATCCTTTTCAGGTATATCAAACATTTTTAATGCAATTTTATTTACTTCTACTATTTTTATTTTAGAAAAAAGAGCTAATTTAATCTCAGGATTTAATTCTAAATATTTCATTAATTCTTCTTTATCTTTAATATTAATTTCATCTAATTGTTTTTTAAAATTAAATAGATTGAGATTTATTAGAGCGATTGGAAACTCTTCAAATAAAAATCGATACCTCATTTCATTTTCTTTTAATTCTTCTTGTGCTTCAGAAAGTGCGGAAATATCTCTTATAATAGCTAAAGCACAGAGCTCTTCTTCAATTTCAATTAATGAAGAAGAAATTTGAACTGGAATTATACGAGAATTTTTACTCACTAAAAGGGTTTCATAATCAACGATTTCATTTTTTTTCAATAACAATTCCTTATAAGTATCAATCTCTTTTGGATTCACTAATAATTTCAAACTATCTAGTGGTTTGTTAACAATTTCTTCTCTTGAATAATCTAGTAATTTAGAGAAATTTTCATTAATATCAAGAAAAATCAAATCTCTTATCCTAATAATGGCATTAGCATTCAAACCATATTGAAATGCTTTGGAAAATTTCTCCTCACTTTTCATTAGTGCAGTCTTTGTTTCTCTACGATCTATACTTTTTTCTATCAGATTTACTAATTCTCGAAATTGGCTTTTTGGGTCTCCCCCTTTTTGTAAATAGTAATCTGCTCCTAAATTCAAAGCTCGAATTGCCACTTCTTCTCTTCCTCTACCGGTAAAAATAATGAAAGGAGTATCTTGCTCTCTTTCTCTAATTATAGTTAAAAATTCTAAACCATCCAAATCAGGCATTTGATAATCAGAAATAATCACATCATAAGGTTCTTGATTGATTTTAGTTAATGCTTCTTGAACAGTTAAAGCAAGATCGATATTAAATTTAGGTTCCATAATTTCTAGAAATAGTTTAGTGGCATCTAGTAAGTCTTGTTCATCATCTACTAGAAGCACTTTTATTTTTTCCAAGGTATTACACTCAACTTTTTCAATCAAGTAAAGTCTCTGTTTTCTTCTATAATTGGAATATTTCATTTTTAAATAGGAAGAAATTGGTATATATAATTTACATTAATTTATTAGCTATTAGATTTTACTATTAATATATCTAAAAAAGAAATTTTTTTTTTTCATTAATTAATGAATTTTTCATATTCAACAAAAAAATCAGGTACTTTTTGTTTTGATGTTATTTCTGAAAAGTCATGTAAAACTAATCCTAAGAGATGCTCTCTTTCGTTTTCGTTAAGACCGAAATAGAAAAATCGTCCTTTTGGCAATTCATCTGCAATTCTTGGATAACAGTTCTCATCATGGACACGATCATTTGTTCCACTAATTACAAAAACCTCATCTTGTATTTCAGAGAGTTTTCCAAATAGTTCAAAGTCAGCTGTAGCAATAGCAGCTTTTTTCCATTTCCAAACTTCTGCTTCTTTAATGAGTGCAAAATTCCTTCTCTTCTGAGTTTTTTCTTTCATACCTAAAAATATGAAAGGAGGAATTATTTTGAACAAGATTCTTAGAATGAAAATTGGTAAAAAGCTAAGAACATTCTTTAAGATGAATTTATTGAACCATAATTTATGCATTGGAGCAAAAGTAACAATAGAAGGAGCTTTCAATGTTTGATCAAGTAATCCTTGCAAAATTATAGCTGCCCCCCAGCATGTACCAATTAATACAAAGTCTCTATTATTAAGGGAAAGATAGTCTATCACTGCTTGTATATCTAATGCCTTTTGAGATAAACTTAAACTTGCATTCTTTCTATTCAGATGACTACTTCTTTTTTCTCGTGTCTCAACATAATAAAATTCCACTCTTTCGTGAAGTGGTTCATACATTTCTTTGAATAGAAATGGTAATGTTCCCCATCCTGAAATGAAAATAACAGGTCTTTTACTTATTGCATTTTCTGGTTTGATATGGAAAACGCGTATTTCTCCATCATTTACAGGGATAAAAAATTCTTTCCCGATTGGTTCTTTCCAAAAATCTAGAGTACTTCCTGTTAATTTTTGAATCTTAGAACGTACTTTGTCTTTCATTTCTTTTGAATTTGTAAGATATTGTGAATAATCTTTATCATCGAAAGATTTTTCCATGTTTTTTTCAAGTTCTTTTATGTGATTTTCATTTGCTTCTAATGTTGTCATTACAAAACATCCAACATGAATATTGCTAATAGATTTTGAGAATATTAAAACAAAGTAATTTAGAATATTTTTTAACTCTTTTCATATTCAAACAACAAGATAGTAAGTGAAGAATTAAATGAATAATTATCAAAAAAACTTAAAACATAAAGTGAGGAAAGGTGTAATTTGACTGATTATTATATCAGTAAATTAAAAATTCAGGACAGCATATTATGAGATATGTAAAATTAAATAAAGAAAAAATATTCGATTTCATTGAAGGATTAAAAGCTTGGGGTAAGTTATTTGCTCCAAAGAAAATTTCAGACAAATCAGTTGATTTTTGCCCTGTAATAGATGTTAATGAAGTAGTTTTTGATTATCATCGAACTTTAATGCCTCCTAAAAAATACTTTTACCATACAAAAGAAAGACTCTTTACCTATGACAAAGACGAAGTAGAAATGTATGAAGCTTTTGAAGATAAAGGACCAATTGTTCTTTTTGGTGTTCATGCTTGTGATATTGTTGGTTTAAGAATTATGGATTCAATTTTTATTGATGATGAACCTGATCCTTACTATCAACGAAGAAGAGAAAATGGAATAATAATAGGTATTAGTTGTTTACCTGATGAATATTGTTTCTGTAATGTCAGACGAGCAGAATTTGTTGACAAAGGTTTTGACTTATTCTTGAGTGAAGTACCAGATGGCTATGTTATACGAGTTGGTAGTGTAAAAGGTCATAAAATAGTTGATCAGAATCCAAATTTATTTGAAAAGGTCACTGATATAGATACTGAAGAACTAGTTAAATTTGATAAGAAAAAGAAATCACTTTTTACAGTTCAAGGGAATTGGGACAGTTTAAGATATAATATTGAACTAAATGAAAGTGTTGCGCTCTGGGAACGGGAAAGTGAAAAATGTTTAGGATGTGGAAATTGTACTATTACCTGTCCAACTTGTCGGTGTTATGATGTTAAAGATTATCCTAATTTAGATGGAGTAACTGGCTCTCGAGTTAGAATCTGGGACAGTTGTCAATTTAGAACGCATGGTTTAGTTGCTGGAGATCATAATTTTAGAGATACAAAACTTTCCAGATTTAGAAATCGATACATGTGTAAAAATGCTTATTGTGAACAAGTTACAACAGCTTATTGTGTTGGTTGTGGTAGGTGTACTAATTATTGTCCTGCAGATATCAACTATAAGAAGAATTTAATGGAAATACAAGGAGATCTCTGAATGTTAACAAAGAAAATTCGAATTATACCTGATGGAAAAGACAACATTTATGATACACATAAATGTCGATTGCTTCGTGTCTATAATTTAACTGAAATGGATAAATTATTTCTTTTTAGATTTGAAGATCCCGAAATAGCACAAAAATGGAATTTTAAACCAGGACAATTTGTGGAGGTTTCAATGCCTGGCTTTGGAGAGGTACCTATCTCTATCTGTTCTTCAGCAATGAGAATTGGATTCTTCGAATTATGCATTAGAAAAGCAGGTCGTGTAACAACAAAAATTCATGAATTACTTCCTGGAACACTAGTAGGTATTCGAGGTCCATATGGTAATGGATTTCCAATGGAAAAATTTTGGGATAAGGATTTACTACTTGTAGCAGCAGGATTAGGTATGGCCCCCTTAAGATCAGTTTTCCTTTATGCTTTAGATAATAGATGGAGATTTGGTAATATTACAATAATTAATTCAGCCAAATATTGTAAAGAGCTATTATTTGATAAAGAATTAGAAGCACTTAGAGATATTGCAGAAGCAGAGAATATTAAAATCATTCAGACGGTGACTCGTGATAGTCAATGTACTGGTTTAAAAGGTAGAGCTCATGAACATCTTGACAAAGTAAATGTTAATCCAGAAAATTGTGGTGTAGCTCTTTGTGGTCCTCCAAGAATGTATAAATCAATGTTTGAAGAATTAGTAAAGCTAAACTTCGATCCTAGAAATATTTTCGTAACACTTGAGCGGCGAATGAAATGTGGTGTAGGAAAATGTGGACATTGTAATCTAGGGAATTCAACTTCTTGGAAATATGCTTGCAAGGATGGTCCAGTATTTGATTACTATGATATTATCTCAACACCAGGGATGTTGGAATAGGAGGAAAAAAAATGTTAAATCCTAATCTTAGCCCAAAGGAAATTAAAGAGTTAGCAGATGAAATTGCCGACAGCTATAAAGCGATAGTAAAAGCTGATACTGAATCTAATATACAAAATAAAGCTAAAATCGGAGTTTATGCTTTAACTTCATGCTACGGGTGTCAATTAAGCATTGCAATGGTATCAAAACTTCTCGAAATTACTTCTGCAGTGGAATTTAAAAGTTATTATATGCTTTCTTCAGATAGTTCAATGCATAGAAAAGTAGATATTGCTTTTGTTGAGGGCTCAGTTTCAACGGAACAAGATCTCAATGAATTAAAAGAAATTAGAAAGAATAGCAAAATTTTAGTCGCAATTGGAGCTTGTGCTATAAATGGTGGAGTTCAAAGCTGGTCTACAAAGGAAGTGGAGTATAAAGAATTATACGACAAAGTTTACGGAAAAAAGAAAATTTCTTACAATGGTCTTAAAGCAACTCCTATTGAACATCATGTAAAAATAGATTTCAAACTGCCAGGTTGTCCTCCTGAAGAGGAGGAAATAATATACTTTCTCTCAACATTTATTTTTGGTACATGGCCAGAAGAAAAGGATTATCCAGTCTGTCAAGAATGTCGTTTAGGAGGAAATCCATGTATTCTAATAGAAAATGGTGTACCATGTCTTGGACCTATTACAACAGCAGGTTGTGATGCCAGATGTATAAAGTTCAATATACCTTGTATTGGGTGTAGGGGACCAGTTGAAAATGAAACTGCTTGGTTTGATTCCCTTGCTAAAGTTTTCAAAGAAAAAGGTTTCACGGAGGAGTATATTCGAACAAGAATAGCTATATTTGGGGCTCATAATCCAAACTTAGAGAAATTTCTAGAGAAAGCATTCAAAGGTGAGACAAAAGAATGACTACGAAACAAATAGATATACCAATTAAAATAGATCATATTGCTCGAATCGAAGGAAAAGCAGGTGTTGAGGTCATTGTTGAAAATGAGAAAGTTAAAGAAATCAAGGTTAATGTTTTTGAGGGACCAAGATTCTTTGAAGCAATTGCTTTAGGAAAGCCAATTGATGAAGCAACAGCCATTTTTCCAAGGGTTTGCTCTTTTTGTGCAGCAGCTCATAAAATAACAGCGATACAAGCAGCTGAAAAGGCGATGCAAATTACACCATCAAAACAAACAAAAATGTTACGAGAATTAATGTATCTTGGCGATCAAATAGAAAGTCATACATTGCATTTGTTTCTGTTAGCTTTACCAGATTTTCTCGGTTTTCCTGATGCTTTCAGTATGGCAAAAGAGCACTCTTCTGCAGTTAAAACAGCATTAGAATTAAAGGATGTAGGAGCAAAAATTCAAACTTTACTCGGATCACGTTTTATGCATCAAGAAAATGCAATAATTGGAGGATTTGGAAAACTCCCTACAAAGAATTCTTTAAATGAAATCAAATTAAATATCAAATCATTACTAAAAGATTCCGAATTAGCACTTGAATTATTCCTACCTCATAAAATATGGTCTGAAGTTTCTTCTGAGAGAACTCATTTAGCATTGAAACCTTATGGTAATTCTTACGGAGTATTCGGTGATGACATTAAAGCAAGTGATGATACTATCTTTGCTGCAGAGAAATATAGAGAAAATATAGTTGAGAAAGTAGTTCCACACTCTTTTGCAAAACACAGTTTATTTAAAAATAAACCATTCATGACTGGTGCATTATCGAGAATCACTCTATTCGGTAATTTGCTAAATGGTAGAGCAGCAGAATTAGCTTCAACTAATAAAGAAGTTCTTGATTCCACAAATCCGATGGCAAATAACTTTGCACAAGCAATTGAATTGGTATATTTTATGGAAAAAGCGTTATTAATAACAGAAGATTTACTTGAAAATTTGAAAGAAAATGAAAAAATTAAGAAAATAAAACTTAAAGAACCAGGTATTGGTGTTTCAATTACAGAAGCACCACGAGGACTCTTAGCATATACACTTGAAGTGGATAAAAATGGATTAGTGACACAGGCTGATATCATCACTCCAACAGCAATGTTTTTACCTCAATTAGAAGCAGATCTAAAAAAGGAAGCAGAAGCATTACTTCAAACTGGTAAAAGTTACGGTAATGTTATACAACATAGATTACAAACAATAGTACGAGCTTATGATCCATGTGTATCTTGCAGTGTGCATGTCACTGGAGTTAAGAAATAAAATGAATGACACCTTAATAGTATCAATTGGAAGTACAGTGATGACTGATGACGCAATTGGTCATCATGTACTAAATTCTTTACAAGAAAAGGAAATAAAAGCTGATTATGCTGATTTAGGGATGGATCTATTTAAACTTAGATTGTTTTTCAATGAGCATAAAAATTTGATAATTATTGATGCAATAATAGGAGATTATAAACCTGGCACAGTTTTAGTCTTTTCTTATGATGAAATTAAGGATAAATTAGAGGCAAAAACACGAAATATACATTATATTGGGAGTATTGAAGCTTTAGAAATTATGAGATTAACCGATGAAAAATTAGCACAAGCTAAAATACAATTTGTTGGAATTGTAATTGAAAGTATTGATAAAGGCTTAGAATTAACTAGGAGAGTTCAAAAATCAATTATAAAAGCTGTAGAGATGATTGTTGATCTATTGGAAAACTGTTGATTAAATAAAAATGGCGGACGCGAAGGGATTTGAACCCTCGACCCTCTCCTTTCTCCTGTTTCTATCTCCTGTCTAAATTTTTTATACATTAGGAGGGAGATGCGCTGTCCTAGCTGCGCTACGCGTCCACATTCAAGTGCATACTAATAGCACTTAAAATATTTTTTCGTAGAATTACTATTTTCAAACAAAATAGAGCTAGTTTTATAAAATATTAAAACTAAAATCATATTAGGTTATAGATTCAATTTGAAGGGATTACATAAATGAATTTTCTTGAATGTATAATAAGTTCTTTAGCTCTTTTAGTGAATGCAACAGGGGATATTCCAGATGGTTTACAAGGAATTTTTGCAACATTTTGGGTTTTTGTTGTTGTTACAGTTGTTTTTTCAATAATCATCTTTGTTATATTTATTGTTGTTTTCATCTTCATTATAAGAACGATAATAAAAAGAAGTAGTCAAGTAAATCAATTAGTTGATCATCAAATAGAACTAGCAACAAAAGAAATTAATTGCCAATTTTGTGACACAAAATTAGATTATACTATGACTCATTGTCCTAACTGTGGTGCGCCTATTACTGATAAATAAAAAAAGTCAAGTTATGATAAGAATAATACAGAATTAAATTAGTAATTCTGATGATCAAAATCAATTAAAAAACTATTTTTTTTCTGTATGTCTAAATGCTCTTGATTTAATTGATCAGCTTTATGCAGAATGTTTATCTCATCAATATTACTTGAGCCTTTTTCTGCATCTTTCTCGCTTTTCTTTTCCATAGATTTTTTTACCAAATAAGCAGCAAGAATAATACTTACAGTTGATAATGTTATCACTTGACTATCCTCCAATAGCAAACGCAAAGATAATAGTCTGCTAAATGAATAAATAGAAAATAATGCAAATAAAAACTCTTAATATCTAGATGTCACTTTGCTAGTAAAAATCTAATCTTCAATATTTTCCCTAATTTGAATAGGAATTACTCTTGCTAAACTTTTATACCATTCACTCAATTCTTCCAGATTTTCAGGTAAGAAAACTTCTCCACCATATAATTTACTAATTTCATCAAGCTCATTTCTATTAACATAGGGACCGATTCCTACAGCATAAAGTACTACATTATCTCTTTCTGCAAAAGTTTGCTCAACCGCTTCCTTTACTCGCATACTAGTATCAAAACCATCGGTTAGGAGAATAATTAATAGAGGATTATTTCTCTTGTGGCGTGGAAGTTCTTTTACTACTTCCAAGCATTTCTCAACAGCGCTAGCCATGTTAGTACCAACACCCTCTTTATCCTCTACATTTTCAATGATTAATTCAACTAATTTATTCATCATTTCTTTTGATTTTATGTTGGAGTTGATGTATGGTTTGCCATTTGCTTTCAGAATCTCAGCCTCATCAGCGAAAGTTATTATACTAACTGACTCATCAAGACCTCTTCTTACTTTTTCATCAAGAAAGAGTAAAGCAGCAAATGCAGCTCCTGATTTTCTTCTGATGTAATTTCCTTCTTTGAAATCTTTCAAGAATTGATCTAATTTTTCTGTACTAAAATTAGCTTTCATCTTTTCAATTATTGGACGAATATTTTTAACTTCTAAATCTCGACCAAACATTGATTTTGAGACATCCATTAATAAAATAGCATTAAATTGTACTGGTCCTTCAGGTTTAATTGTTAAAATAGTTGGCTGCGAGAATTCAAAGATACCAATGAATTGTTTAGAAGTTTCAGGCAGAGTATCAGCAATTGTTATACTTACATTCTTTTCTTGCCACTTAATAACTGCTCCATTATAAATTACATAATTTGAGAGAAAGCTTTTCAGATTGTAAAAGTCATTTCGCAAATCTGCAATTGCCGAATAAACTTCACCATCAAATGACCTTATTGATAAAATTCCGTCTGTTAGAATAGTAACATCATTTTGATATTTTCTTACTTGTACAACTTTATTCTGCAAATTATTTTTTGTTATAATAGCTTCATCAATGTAGATATACCCATCTGCTTGGTTTTTTGAAGAAGACACAATTGAGTAAATACAGTTTTTAGTTTCAGGATCTTCAATAATAATAATCTCCCTTTCTTTTAAATCAAGCCTTTGAGCATCTCTTGGTGAAATAATTGTTGTTCCATACAAATATTCTTTTGGTACAACTCGAAAATAGAGCATTTGTTCTGCAGGTTTTGCTCTTATCTCTTTTGCTTCTTGAATAGTTTCTGATGATTCAATATCAGTATTTGTTAAAACGGAAACAATATGGGATTTAGTGCTATGAAAAATTTCCTCTTCTTCAGAATAATCTATAGAGTCTTTTTCTGAAGAATTTTCATTTATTTTATTAGGAAAACTATCTAGTTCCCTTTTATTATTCGACATAATTATCCCATTTTCGAGAAGGATTAACAAACTTTATGTGTACCAACTAATTATCTGTCTTCCTATAATTTTGTTTCTGCTTTTTACTTTGTCGTTTGAGGTAAAAATTCACAAACGTTTCAATTACAGTTAAAAATAGATACTATACTTATTTTAATATAACAATTCATCAAAGGATATGCTTATGTATCAACTTAAAAAACTTAATTCTTTTAGGGGAAGAAATGGTCCTCTACTTCTAATTATTATGGATGGTATTGGTTTAGGGAAAGAGGACGACGGAAATGCTGTTTACCTTGCTAGACCAAAAACACTTTTACAGCTTACCAAAGAATGCAAAGAAAAAAATCTCTACTGTACCTTGAAAGCTCATGGTCCAGCTGTTGGTATGTTATCAGACAATGATATGGGAAATAGTGAAGTTGGGCATAATGCCTTAGGGGCAGGGCAAATATATGATCAAGGTGCAAAATTAGTTGATGAATCAATTAAAAGTGGAGCTATTTTTCAAACAGACATTTGGAAAAAATTGACAAGTAAAGTAAAAAGAATGAAAAAAACTGTACATTTAATTGGTCTTCTATCAGATGGTAATGTCCATAGTAATATTTCACAATTAATTGGTTTGATCGAAGGATTCGAGAAGGTTGGAATAAATCAACTTTGTGTTCATATTTTGACTGATGGAAGAGATGTACCAGCTCATTCTGCTTTAGAGTATATTCAAAAATTAGAGAAGAAACTCAATGAAATAAATCAAAATAATTTACAAAATGATTATAACTATCGTATTGCTTCCGGTGGAGGAAGAATGCAAGTCACAATGGATAGATATGAGTCAGATTGGAAAATTGTGGAAAGAGGATGGAATGCTCATGTCCTAGGAATAGTTGAAAAAGAAGAATTGGTTAAAGGTTATCAAGGATATTACAAATCTGCTCAAGAGGCAATAATACATGCAAGAAAATGTTTCCCAGAGAAAAATGATCAAACACTTCCTCCTTTTGTTATTGTTAATGAAAAAAATGAGCCAGTTGGTAAAATTGTTGATAATGATTTAGTAGTCAATTTTAATTTTAGAGGGGATAGAGCTATCCAAATAAGTAAAGCCTTTGAAGATAAGGAATTTAATAAATTTGATAGGAAATATTTCCCAAAAGTTGATTATGCTGGTTTAATGCAATATGATGGTGATAAGCTAATTCCAAAACAATATTTAGTCTATCCACCTACAATAAAAAATATTCTTTCAGATTATTGTTGTGCAAATAGTATACCTTCATTTGCTATAGCTGAAACTCACAAATTTGGTCATGTAACTTATTTTTGGAATGGAAATAGAACCGGTTATTTATGCGAGAAAATTGAAGAATTTGTTGAAATTAAATCAGATCCAAATGAAATGATTCCTATTCATCCTGAAATGAAAGCAAAAGAAGTGTGTGAAAGAACAATTGAAGCATTAAAGAGCGGAAAGTTCAAATTTTTACGAGTAAATTTCGCAAATGGAGATATGGTTGGTCATACTGGAATTATTGAAGCAGCTGTTAAAGCTGTTTCAATTGTTGATGATTGTATTCAAAGGTTAGTAGAAGTTGTAAATGAATTAAATGGGATAACAATAATTACAGCTGATCATGGGAATTGTGATGATATGAAATTTCCAGATGGGAAAACAAAAACTGCTCATTCACTAAATCCCGTAGGTTTTTGGATTGTTGATAAAAATTGGCAAAAAGAATATTCTATTAATTCACAGTTAATTGAACCTGGTTTGAGTAATGTCGCATCCACTTTATTAAATCTAATAGGATATGAAAAACCAGAAAATTACAGAGAGAGTCTTATTAAATTCAATTAATCCTATTTTCTATATATTACGAAAAGAAGTTTTTCTTCTAATTTAGTAATTCTGATAGAGAAGTGAAGTGATTAACAAGACTTTCTCTAATGATTATTAACATTATTACAAATCATTGTAGAGAATTGCCATAATATTTCAATATAAATAAGGAACAATTCAAAATATAATGTAAAAATCTATAATTCTCTCCCTAAATAAGGGAGCATTTTCTTGAATCCTCTTTTAAGATAATACTCTCTTACTCCTATCCCACTAGTTACCAATAATAGTTCACTTTCAGCTTCGTCTCTTGAGATTTTAACAGCCTCTTCTATCAAATTTGTGCCATAGCCTTTATGTTGCCAATCAGAACTAATTTTTGCATCTAAGCCTATACCTACTAAAGAACCATAAATATGTAATTCCCGTATTATAGAAAATGATTTTTCACCTACAACAGATATAAGTCTGTCTTCTGATGGCTGACGCAATCTTAAGAAGCCTAATATAATATCTTGAGAAGTATCTTCATATGATAAGAAAATTTCTTTCCCATCAGAGGCATTATATTCTCTTCGAACAAGTTCAATGTCTTCCTTAGAAAGTTGTTTTCCCTTTTTCTGTTGATGACCAACTTCACGACATCTAATGCAACGGCATGTCTTACCAGATTCTTCGAGATATCGTTGTGCATATTCTCGTAAATCACTTTTCTTTGGACCTGCAAAAATCTTAGGAGCTGGAATATCACGAAGAACTCTTTTTAGTCGAATGCTAGGTAAAATTTCCTCTTTAAAACTAGCTACTCTTCTTACAGTTTCGTCGAATGTTAAAGGTTCATATTGACCCTTTAGGAATTCTTGATAAAGCTGAGTGTTTTCCATTAACATCATAGGGTAAATCTTTAATTCATCTGGAATAAATCGTGAATCTTGCATAAGCATTTTAAAACTATCAAGCTCTTCCTCCCATGTTGCTCCAGGCAATCCTGCCATCATATGAGCTGTTACTTTTAGTCCCAAATCTCTTAATCTTTTGAAAGCATTTGTTACATCTTGGATTGTATGACCTCTATTGATTCTTTTGTAAACCTTATCGTTTAACATCTGTACTCCTATTTCTACTCGAGTTACACCCCAATTGAGTAAACGTTCAAGATTATCTAAAGAGCAAGTATCTGGTCGAGTCTCTACAGTTATTCCAATACATCTTCTTTTACTGGTTTCTGCAAAAGATATTGCTTCCTCAATATTTGATGAATCTCTTAATGTAACACCATCTAAACATCCTTTGATAAAATTCTCTTGGTAATCTAAAGGTGCTGCTGGCAAAGTTCCGCCCATTAAAATTAAATCAATTTTACTTGTATTATGACCAATAGATTCTAACTGCTGTAATCGATTAATTACTTGTCCTTTTGGATCATAATCATGTATTTTTCCTCGCATAGCAGCAGGTTCAAAACCAGTATACGACTGGGGACTTTCTTGTTCAGGACCACCTGGACACATTGTGCATTTACCATGTGGACATGGCATAGGTTTGCTCATTACAGCAACAACTGCTACTCCTGAAAGAGTTCTACTTGGTTTTTTTAATAAAACAGGAATTACTTGCTCTCTTTCTTCTTCAGTAGCTAATAACAAGATATCACTATTTCTTGGAAATTTATTCAAAGAATATTTCTTACAAATACTCCTTTTTATGCTTGCTAACTCTTTAGAACTCTTTGGAGGATTTTTAAGAATAATCTCTATAATTTCACGATAAATTTTCGATTCCAAGAAACACATACTTCCTAATTACACTAACTGTCAATTGATTCAGCGAAAGCTTTACCTAAAAAATTTACTTATTGTTTGTTCTAATTAAAATTAGAATAAAATGATTAAAAGAAAGGGTTTGACATTAAAATAATGGTAGAATTAGCGTCGTCTACCTCTTGCGCCTTTTTGTTGGCCAGCAGCAAGACCCTTGCCAAATCGTTTATTATAATTGTGTTTATTTCTTGTTCGTGGAGTTCTGGAAACATGATGTTTTTGTTCAACTTTTGGAGTTGAATTTCTTACTTTTCCAGCTTTTTGAACTGAACCGTGTGTCATAAGTTATTCCTTCTATAATTCAATGGATTTGAGTTATTACTGTGTGTTTCGTTTCAATCTATATTAAAAATCTTTTGTCTTTGTTGGAATGTATATTTTTTGTTTAAAGTTATTATTGAGTCTTACTCTTGATTAAATTTAAAGAAGATAATACTGCTTCAATCCACCTGAGATAAGAACCCAACATTGCACGGAGTGAAATGAAATCTGCAGCAGAAAAAATCATTCTAATACAATTATCATCCTCAAGGATAATTTCAGTCTTTCCTCTTGAACTTATTTCTACTTCAGTTTCGGGTTTAATTGCTTTATAAATTGCTATTGCCTCTTTCTGTGTTAATGATTTTAATATTAATTCAGATTTAAATTTAAAAGAAACTTCTGAATTTGCATTCTTTTCCTGAAATTCTTTTCCGACCAAATCAATCACTTCCTTTCAAAAAAAGATTATCTATTTTTACGTCCTTTTCCTATACCAATAAGATTCATTAACGATTTAATTGCTTCACCTTTTTTTCCTAAAAAGACATCTGAAATAGTTATTCTTGGACCTATCATTTCTTTTGTTTCTATTTGCTGAAATTCTAAACTTATAAGATTATTTTTGTCAGAAAACAAAATCGCTATTCCTTTCAGATTAGGTTCAGTTTGTAAAGTGCGAAATCTCTCAAAATTAAAGAATAAAGATAGCATTGCATAAAGCTGTTCACCAAAATCTGATTCACATTGATTTATTACCCTCAATTTGGATTCAGAAGTGAAAGTAGAACGACCTCTATTTAATTCTCGTGCTAAGCTTATTCCTTTTATTCTAACTCTATAATCCCTTTCAACTAATTGATCATCAATTAGCTTATAGAACTTCATTAAACTAGGATTACCTTTCTTTTCATGTAGAATTAACAAACGATTGATACCTAAATTCTCAATTTCATCAGCTAAATCTTTTAAGCTACAAGAACCTCTAGTAAAATGAAAAGACCAAGGAATGACCCGAACCAAATCACGGATAAATGATCTTGTTCTTTGGCTGGGATTCCTAGAGGTTGTTAACATAAATTTATCATATGGAGCAATTTCTCTTTCATTCATTTCTTGGACTTCGCTTGTCTTTGTTCTTCTAGACTTAAAGTAGTTCTAGAAGCTGATCTTCCAATTGGAGTAACTGGCACCCAAGCTCCACCTGCAAAACTTAAATTGCATTTTTTACATATCCAAATACCAACTGATTTTCTTTTTACAGTTGGGCTTGCACAATTTGGACATTTATGGGTTGCGTGCATATTCTGTTCTATTTTCAAGAAGCGTTTCTTCAATTGGGAACCATAGCGTGGACCAAAACGACCAGTAGAGCCAACCTTCTTTGTTTTTCTTGTCATTTTTTTTACAACCTCACTTGTTTGTAGTTGTTTTTTGTTGTTTATTTTTAGACTTTGCCATCAGACCAAGGATTACCTTTTGGATCTGTAAATTTAGATAAATTATCTCTAATTTCCTTAGTTCTTTCTGCTGCAATGTCTATACACTTTTTAACTTCTTCTATAGAAAAGGTTCCTGATTCACCTTTTTGTGTAGAACAAATTTTATTCTTTTCAGTGAATCCGAAGGTCAATCGTGTGTCTTGAATACTTTCTTCTTTGAGATTTGGATCAACTATTAAATTATCACCAATCTTTGCAAATGTACAGCTGATGGGGATTCTATCAAGTTTCAATTGATGAGTTGTTTCTAAGAATTCAACTTGTTCTTTTCCATTTTCATCAAGAGTGATTTTAGTGTCTGGTAATTGTGTATTCATTAGAGCAGCAATTGCAGCTAATTCGCAAGCATCAAATAAATTCCCATCATGATCCAAAACATAGATATCAATAAATAAAATCCATACAGCTTTTCCAGGGATGATAGTTAAACCATCACTATTTACTGCATTGGATTCCCTAATAGCTCTATCAGCAACTCGGGCTAATTCTATTGCGTCGCCTCTTGGTGGACCTGATTCAAATTCTGGGGAAGCAATTGGTACCAATTCAACAGAAGCTGTTACAACCCCTTCCTCTGGAGTGTCTGGGAAGGGTTCACCTATCTGTCCTTTTATACCTGCAATTACTTTTGTTTTTCCTATTTTAACAATTGCAGATCCTTCTGCTTTTGGAACATAACCAGGAATTATTGAGATTTTTCTAAATTCAGTAAAATCTCGTCCATCTGTTCTTTTTCCATGATTCAATAATGAGAGAATGTGTTCTCTTTCTACTAAGCTTATAAGACCACTATTTGTCATTTGTTTTGTCCTCCCTGATTACTCCTTTTTATCTTTATTAGAGGATGCTTTATCCTCATTTTTCTTAGAAGATTTCTTTGAATCCTTCTTTTTCTTATCTTCCTTTACTGAAGATTTTTCTTTCTTGTCAGTGTCAGCTTTTTTAGATTTCTTCTTATCATCAGCAATAGCTTCTACTTTAGTTTCTGTGGTTTCCTTCTTTGGTTTTTCTGTTTTATCTTCTTCCTTTGCATCTTCAGCTAATTTGTCTACATCAACTTCTAAATCTTCACCAACTTCTTCGGTTATTTGGGAGTATTTAGATGTTAAAGCATCTCGCTGTAATTGATAGACCTTTTTACAAGCTGGTATCAACATATCAAGTGCTTCTTTATATTGTTCTGGGGTAAATTCACCATCTGATTGAAGTAGAACGATTTTATCTAAATTTGGTAGATAAGCTATAGGCATGTCACCTTGTCCTATTTTATCTTCAATATCATCAAGATCTAGGACAACTTGTTCTAGTAAATTTCCTGCAGCACAACCTGAAACTAAATCTCTCATAGGAACTCCAGCATCAGCTAATGCTAAAGCAGCAGCTGTAACTGCAGCACAACGAGAACCACCATCTGCTTGTAAAACCTCAATAAAAACATCAATTACTGAACGTGGGTAGAGATAATCAAATAAAGCTGGTTCTAATGCTTCTCCTAAGATTTTTGAAATTTCTCTTTCTCTTCTTTTTGGTGCAGGACTTTTTCTATCTGGAACAGAAAAAGTAGCCATACGATATTCACACCTTACTAAGGCTCTATCTGGAAGAGCCATATGTTTTGGATGAAGCTCTCGAGGACCATAAACAGCCGCAAGAATCTTGTTTTTGCCCCAAGTAATTAGGCAAGAACCATCTGCTCTATCAAGGACTCCCACATCAAACGAAATATTTCTTAAATCATCTCTTTTACGACCGTCATGTCGTATACCATCTTTGGTAATTAAAACTACGTCATCTTTCTTTTCTGCCATGATATTTCACCTATTTTATCTTTATTTTGAGTCACCTTTTTTATCAGAACCTTTCTTTATTTCCTCAATTGGTTTCTGATTTTTCTTAGCTTCTTCAAGGAATTCTTTAATTCGGTCTGTAAGTCCAGTTGTATGAGCTTCTCTATCAATCTTCTCGACTGCTTGAAGAACTAAGTATTCATCTTCGAAACTATTTCCCTTGAACCACACACGACCATTTTGTCCTACAATCATTCTTGAATTTGTGTATTGTTTTATTGTAGAGATCATGCTGCCTCTTCTACCAATTAAACGTGGTATCTTAGATGGGCTAACTTCAATTACTCTTCCACCTACCAATTTACCAAGATAAGGACTACTTCCACCAGAACGATTTTCCTGTCTTAAAGTCAATGTAGGATCTCGTGTGCGATCAAATGAAAATACTTTTGCTACGATTACATCTCCAACATCGAATAACTTTCTTGTTTGATCTTTTACAGGATCAAATCTTCTATCCAATGATACAGATGTTCTCATTATCCCAGGATATGGACTAGCTATATCTACTATCCACGCACTGAGAGAAACATCAATAATTTTTCCTATTACTAAATCCCCGACTCGTGGGAGATATTTTCCTTTTAGTGGAACGACACTGACTTGGTTATCTTTGATTGTAACAAGACCAATAACTTGTGAAACAATTTTCTTATCTTTTCGATATACATGAGATCCAATGGTAAAATCGCCTTCAGCGATAACTTCACCAGGTGTTACCATCGATCTGTCTTGTATCAGTATAGTCATTTTATATTTCTCCAATATTTCTATTATTCAAATTTCATTGAATTATTCACTTTTTCTTTCAACAATTTTAACTTCAGCTTTTCCTTTTGTTAAAGTATTAATTTTATCAAGAAAGTCAGCTTGTTTACCTGAAGGCATTTCGATTTTAGCATACCAAGAACCATCATTACCCCATTGATCTTCTAAAAGTTGACCTGCACTAGCAACTATACCATAAGCAGGACCAGTAAAATCAGGGGTGACTTTTACAGCAAGAACAACAGTTTCTAATCGAATTGGAATTACAGTTTGAATTTGCTTAATAATATCCTTTGCTTGATTCTCTGCTGACAAAACAAAATCAATATTCACACCTACTTCATCCATTGCAGCCTCAATTCTTGCTGGAGGATGAGGTTTATTAGTTTGTGGATTTATACAATGTATATGTATGAAATTGATTATATCATCGATTTTATCTTTAAGTAATCGCTTTCTTTGTGACTGAGTTAATTGTAATGAACCTTTCTCAAGGATTATTTGTACTATTTCTTCTTCACTTGTTGTTTCAAATGTTTGTTCTAAAATAACTTCAGAAGCTTTTTCTCCTTTAGAGGCATTGTGAAAAACAGTATAGCCTTCTACGATATCATTAAGAGGAATATCTCCCCCTTTTTTGTATTCCAATGCTGCTTCCGGATCAACAATGATCTCAAATTTTTGATTGCGATAATTGTATTTTACAAGTGCTTTCTTTTCTAAATCAATATATTGTCTTCTTTCACCGGAATCATGAGACATGATTTTACACCTTTCCATTTCAATTCTTTTAGGGGTTCATTTTTTTTGATGCAAAAAACTTCATTGTCCCTCATTTTTCCAATGAAAAGTTCTTTCCCTCAAGATTTATTCCAATTCGGGGAATTATTGTTCTTGAGTGATAGGGACTCGGTCAAATCGTAGAGCAACGAAGATCGATAGATCGATCGTAATTATTTATTTGATGACCGATTTTATGTAGGTTTTTTGCTTTACAAGAGAAATGAAAAATCTTTGAGTTAAAAAGTTTTACCTAAAGAGTGAATAGAAAATAATGATTTTAGTATAAAATGAAAGTGAAAATTTTTGATTGAATAAAAAAATAAGGAGAAGATTAAGCTTTAAGCTTTTACTTCTGCTTCTTCTTTTGGTGTACTTGACATTAAGAACCAGAGGGTTATTAAAACAACTCCAAATGAAGCAATTCCAAAAACAACCCAATTAGTTGCATAATTATCTAAATTCCCCAAGAAAATGGCTGGTAATAAAGTTAAAATCATGCAAATAACAACTTCAGTCCAACCTGGCAAGGCGTTCATTTTCTCGCGAATGCTACCGATTAATAATAACAAAGTAAAGTATATACCCCAGAATAAAACACCTGTAACTGGAATAATTACCCATTCTTTAAAGAGCCATTCAAGGCTTGGTGCAGGATTAACTTCAATATCATAAATAGCTAAGAAAATAATCAAAGCTAATATCAACACTAGAAATATTGAGGAAATCAGGATTGTTCTATTGGTTTTATTTCTCCATAACGACATCGTTTCCGAGCAACTCCGAACGCTAATCAAAGTTATATGTAAACTAGTTCTTGAATTCTTTCTTGCTTTAAATTTTTTATTATTATTTAAGTTTTATTAAGAGAGGTGAATTACCATTTTATAGGGAAAGTTTTTTTTAGAGAGCAAAATAATACACAAATAGATGATTTTAATGTTAAATTGTTCATATAAAATCTGTTCAGGTGAAATTATTGCCAGTAAAAAAATCAGATGACGTTTGGAGACCAGATGTTTATATTTGTAATGAATGTGGAGAGCGTTTCGATAAAGCTGAATATGTACAAAAAGAAGAAGATGGGATAGTATTCCAACGAACAGTTTGTCCAAAATGCAAAAGTGAACATATTAGGTTGTCATCTTGGTCTGAAAAAGATTATAAGCAAAAATGAACAAGCTATTCCAGTTTCTGAAATCCGAAAATTATTGTAAGAAGAAAAACTGCTACTCCAGAAATAATTAACCAGAAACCAGCATTCTTCACCAATTCTTGTTCAAGCCAATAAAAGAGAATTAATCCTATTATCATTATAATTGCAGATAAAACTAGAAATGTCAATGTAAAACCATTTGTTTTTAAGAATGATTTAAAAGTAAATTTTTTGGATTTATCTACAAAAATTTCGTCTTCTAACAATGAATAATCAGCTATAGTTTGATCTTCAAATCCTTTTGTAGATAAATCAACATTTGGTAATTCATCAGAACTTTCTTGTGACATAGAATAATTATAGCAAATTAAAGCAAATAATAGTTTCTATAGATTTAACCACTTGTAACAAAAAACATTTAAAACCGCTGAAAATGTCTCAGAATGAAGTATTAAAAAGAAATTTACTTACCATTCATTTTAACTAGAGGTAAAATTAAATGACTATTTTCAAAGAAGTGAAAACATTTGTCGATATTCCAAAGGTCGAAAAAAAGATTCTCAAATTCTGGGAAAAAGAAGATACATTCCTAAAGCTTAGAGAGGAACGAAAGAATAATAAAAAATTCATTTTTCTTGAAGGTCCTCCAACAGCAAATGGTTTACCTCATGTTGGGCATGTCTTAACTAGATGTCTAAAAGATCTTTATCTGCGATATAAAACAATGAATGGCTATTTTGTTTCTCCTTTAATTGGTGGATGGGATTGTCATGGTCTTCCTGTAGAGATTGAAGTTGAAAAACAACTTGGTTTGAATTCCAAACCCGAGATTCTCGAATATGGTGTGAAAGAATTCAATATGATGTGTAGAAAATCTGTTATGAAATATGTTAACGAATGGGAAGAAATGACAAAAAGAGTTGGTTTTTGGATAGATATGGAAAATGCTTACATTACAATGGAAGATTATTATATTGAATCAGTTTGGTGGAGTTTAAAACAACTTTGGGATAAGGGATTGTTAATCAAAGGACACAAAGTAATTCCATCTTGCCCAAGATGTGAAGTTACTCTAAGTAGTCATGAATATTCACAAGGATTAAATGAAACAGATGATCCATCTATAACTATTAAATTCCAAAAAGAAGGTGAACCAGAAACCTATTTCTTAGCTTGGACAACAACTCCTTGGACATTAATCTCGAATGTTGGATTAGCTGTTGGAGCTAAAATTAAATACGTCAAGATAAAAAGAGAAGAAGAATTCTACTATTTAGCAAAAGATAGATTATCAGCAATTTTTCCTGATAAAGACTATGAAATTATTGAAGAAATAGATGGTAAAGATTTAGAAGAAATGCATTACATACAACTAATTCCGTATGCAAAAGTTCCTACAAAAGATAAAAGAAAAGGCTTCAGAGTAGTAACTGCGGATTTTGTTAGTACTGAAGAGGGAACAGGTATTGTTCATACTGCACCCGCTTTTGGCCCAGACGACTATGAATTAGCTATACAAAAAGGATTGCCTTTTTTACAACCTGTAAAAAGTAACGGCACCTTTACTGAGGAAATCACTCCTTGGGCTGGTATGTTCATTAAAGATGCTGATAAGCATATAATAAAAGCATTACGAAAAGAGAATCGACTAGTAACTGAAAAAATTGAGAAACATACTAGTGGTTTTTGTTGGCGTTGTAAAACACCAACTATGTATTATGCTCGAGAAGCATGGCTCATTCGAATGAGTACTCTAAGAGAAAAAATTCTAGCTACAAATGAACAAATCAATTGGGTACCTGCTCATTTGAAACACGGTAGATTTGGTGATTTTTTAGACAACATTGTTGATTGGGCTTTAAGTAGAGAAAGATTTTGGGGATCACCTTTACCAATCTGGAATTGTTCATGTAATAATACTGTGTGCATAGGAAGTGTGAAAGAGCTAAAAACATTCATGAAGAAAAAGCTTCCAGAAGATTTTGAATTACATCAACCTTGGATTGATGAAATTAGTTTATATTGTCCTAAATGTGGTAAAAAGATGAAAAGAGAGCCCTTCGTTATTGATTGTTGGTATGAATCTGGTGCTTCTCAATTTGCTCAATGGCATTATCCATTTGAGAATATAGAAAAATTTGAGGAGCATTTTCCAATTGATTTTATTACTGAGGCAATTGATCAAACCAGAGGTTGGTTCTACACATTATTAGCTATTAGTACTGCTTTATTTGACAAGCCTTCTTATTTGAATTGTTTAACAATGGGACATGTTTTAGATAAAAAAGGTGTTAAAATGAGCAAGCATATTGGAAATATTGTGAAACCATCATCAGTTTATGATAAAATTGGTGCTGATCCAATGAGATGGTATTTCTTCTCTACACCAGTTTGGAATCCTACAAGATTTTCATCTGAAATCATCATACAAGCAAAAAGAATTTTCTTTGATACACTTTGGAATGTATACTATTTCTTTATTACAAATATTAATATTGATAAAATTGATCCAAGAACAATAAATAGTAAACTTGAAAAACGATCAGAACTTGATCAATGGTTAATCTCAAAACTCAATTCGCTAATAATAATTGTTCAACAGCAACTGGATGAATTTCAATCACACAAAGCAGCTGAAGCAATTAGCAAATTTGTTGTAGACGATCTTAGTAATTGGTATGTTAGAAGGTCAAGAAGCAGATTTTGGAGTGCAGAAATTTCTAAAGATAAAAATGATGCATTAGCTACACTTTATGAAACATTAGTAACTTTAATCAAATTACTTGCTCCCTTCATACCTTTCGTTGCAGAAGAGATGTATCAAAATCTTGTGGGCAATTTAGAAGATAATAAAAATAAGACACTAAGTGTTCATTTTGAATCTTACCCAGAAAAAGATTCCAAAGCTATTAACATACACTTAGAAGAAGCAATGGATTTAGCTATTGCGATAGTTGAAGCAGGTAGATCAGCAAGAGCTAATGCTAATATCAAAAATAGAATTCCATTACAAGAATTAATTATTGTTTGTCCAGAACCTCAACAGAAGATGGTTAAGCAATTTCAAATTGAAATTAAAGATGAATTAAATGTAAAGGAATTGAAATTCCAAACAGAATTTGCAGAAATGGTAGATTATCAATTTAAACCAAAATTCCGCTTACTTGGTCCAACATTTAAGAAAAATGCACCTATTGTAGGAGAAGCAATTAAAAATTTGAGTGGAGAAGAAGCTCGAAAAGCAGTTGCTGATTTAAGAAATGATGACAAGTTCAAATTACATACAACTGAAGGTGAATTTGAAATTGATGTTGATTTGATAGAAATTATCTCGAGTGGTAAAGAGGGATATGCTGATTCTGCTTTTAATGGTGGTCAAGTTTTCATTCGAACCGAATTAACACCTGTATTAATTCAAGAAGGCCTTGCAAGAGATATTATCCGAAGAATTCAATCAATGCGTAAAGATGCTGATTTAGAATATACTCAGAATATTGAGATATATTTCAAAGGAGATGCTGAAATTAAAGAAGCAATTACTAAATGGAGTGATTATATTCAAGCTGAAACATTGGCTACTTTGATTAAAGAAGGAGCAAAGAAGGATGGAATACAATCCAAATGGGAAATTGATGAAAAGAAAATTACTCTTACAATATTTCCAATAAACAAAAAATGAAAATTCACATTAATCTCAACATAACCGAAAAGAAGAAAAAGCACACGAATTTTCTTTTGAAAATAGAAATAAAAAAAATTATGAGTTGAATTAAAATGGCAAGAATTGTAGGTACATACAAAATTTTACCAGAAGATACAGATATTGACTTAGATTTATTAAAAGAAAATATTTCCAAAGTTCTTCCAGAGGATGTTAGAATTTCTGCTTCTGGAAAAAGACCACTCGCTTTTGGCTTAGTAGCACTTATAGTTGACATAAATTTTGCAGAACAAGATGGATTACAGGATGAAATAGAAGAGATTCTTGCAAAAGTTGAAGGTGTAAGTGAAATCGAAGCATTACAATTATTTAGATTGTAATCTTTGAAAAAAAGTAGCAGGTTTTTACAACCTCTACCCTTTATTTATTTTTAATCTTCTAATACTTTAATTGAATTCAAAGGTATTGTTATGAATACTTTTTCTCCTTTCTTAAATTGATATTTTGTGCGAGAACTTGAGAAATGTATTTCCATTTCTTCTCCATCTAATTGAACAGTGAGAGAAGTAATGGATCCACCAAATGATAATTGTATAACTTCTGCTAGAAATTCATTTTTGTTCCCTAATTTCTTTTTATTCAGTTCTATATGCTCAGGAAAAATAGCGATTGTTAAATTCTGATTATTATTAACAGTTATTTCAGGCAAATCTAGTTTACCAAAGGATGTTTCTAAAATAAAATTCTCTTTGCCTTTTGAAGTAATCCCTTCGATTAGATTTGAAATTCCTAGGAATTCTGCTGTGAATTTTCTTTTTGGTTCTAGATATATTTGTTTTGGACTTCCGCTTTCAATAATTTTCCCTTTGTCTAATACAATTATTTGATCAGAGATTTCCATTGCTTCTGTTTGATCATGGGTTACATAAATAGTTGAAACCTGTACTTTTCGCTGTATACTCCTAATTACTTGTCTCAAATTCTCTTTAAGATTCATATCTAATGCTGAAAGTGGTTCATCAAGTAATAAAAGAGAAGGTTTAGGTGCTAAAGCTCGTGCAAGTGCAACTCGAGATTTTTCTCCACCACTTAATTCTCTAGGAAATCTTTTACCTTTTCCTTGCAAACCAACTAGTTCTAACATCTCTTTGACTCTGCTAATGATTTCTTCTTTAGGCCATTTTCTTGTTTCTAAACCAAAAGCGATATTTTCAGCTACTGGAAGATGAGGGAACAATGCATATGATTGAAAAACAAAACCAATATTTCTCTCTTCAGTAGGAATTTTAGAGACATCATCTCCATCAAATAAAATCTTTCCAGTATCAAGTTCAATTAATCCAGCAATCAATCTTAAAATAGTTGTTTTTCCACTACCACTAGGTCCCAGTAAGGTTAGTAATTTTCCTTCTTCGAGATAGAAACTTATATCTTCTATTGCTATTGAATCCTCAAATGCTTTTGAGATATTTTTAACTTCTATTGATGGCATATTTGTTCCCAAATATTGTTATTCAATAATATTCTAATATGTTTTATAATATGTACTCTAAAATTTATAATCCTCTTGTATTAAAGGATTATAGCAAGTAATGATTATTCTTGGGTATTAACATGGTTATGAACACTGCTAGCAAAAAAACTATTCGAGTTATTGGTATTATTACACCGATTTTGCTTATTTCCTTATTTCTATTGTTCCCTGTTTTTTCAGTTTTGATTTCTGGTTTCGTTGATGAATCTGGATCAACCATTTCTTATCTACGATATGTTTTCACCAACGGTTTTTACTACAAACTTTTTGCTTTTACATTATCACAAGCGTTTTTAAGTACTATAGTTTCACTTCTTGTTGGAATTCCATTAGGATATATTTTCGGAAAATATGAATTTAAAGGGAGGAAAATTTTTCTAACACTATTTACCGTTCCCTTTGTTTTACCATCAGTATTAGTTGGAATGGGATTTCTAAATGTTTTTACTGAAAATGGATTATTTGGTAGTCCTTTGTTATCAATTGTTTTAGCTCATGCTTTCTTCAATATACCACTGGTGATTCAATATTTCTCTTCTTATTATCAAAATTTTGATCGCGATTTGATTGATGCTGCAAAAACATTGAAGAGTAATTTTTTCAATACTTTTTTTAGAGTATACTTGCCAATCTTTCTTCAGCCAATATTAACTGCTGCTATGTTGACTTTCAATTTTTGTTTCCTTAGTTTTGGCATAATTTATGTTCTTGGAGCACCAGAACAATATAGAACTATCGAAATACAAATTTTTGCTGAATATTTTAAAGGAGAGACCAATACTGCAGCAGCATTGGCGATTATGCAATTATTAGTTACTGTCGCATATATAGTAACATATCTTTTGTTAATGCGAAAAAACTCAAACCAACAAAAAACAATGTCTACAAGCACCTTCCCCAGAGAGAAAATAAACTATAGAAAATTCTTTACTTCAACATCAGGTTGGATTCTTTTCATTGTTTTTATCTTAGGTTTAGCACTAGAATTATTACCTCTTATAAGCATAATTGCTTTTTCTTTTATCAATTCAGTAACTCGAGATTTTACATTTGAAAATTATAGAAATATCTTATCTCTTTTACCTAATAGCTATGTAGGTATTTCTATTCCAAGAACTATTTTAAATACAGTTATGTTTGCACTTGCTGGTGCAGCAATTTCCACTTTTTTAGCTATTATCACAGTTATTTCTTTAGGTAGACAAAGACAAAAGAAAAAAACGATAACATATGAGATGATTTCTTATCTTCCTCTAGCAGTATCTTCTATGACAATTTCTTTGGGTATTCTTAGAACTTTTGGGAATTCTCAATTTTTCATCAATAATCCTTGGTTATTTATTATCATAAGTCATGGATTACTAGGCTATCCTTTTGTTACTCGAGCATTATTAAATGGTTTAAATACGATTGGTCCTGAAATGGAAGAATCAGCTAGAACATTGGGAGCAAATTTTTTCTATAAAATGAAAAAATTATATCTCCCATTATTACTTCCTTCTTTGGTAGCTGGAATTGCTATATCCTTTGGATTAAGTATTGGTGAATTTGCTATTTCCAACTTTTTCTATATTAATAATAATTCAATTGCTACTCTAACAGTTGCATTATACAAATTACGAGCAGTAAGACAATTTGGACAATCAAGTGCAATTGGGGCAATACTTCTGATAATTTCTTACCTTTCATTCTTTTTAATAGAATTATTAGGAGGAAGAGAAAAAACCTCTTCCAAAATTTAATGAAACATACAAAATTAAACGAAAGGTTGTAATCCTTTCAAAACTCTTTTTCGACCATCTTGTTTTTCTTTCTTAGTAATGCCATATTTCCAACCTTTTGGAATGATCAAGCTAATTGCATCAGGCAAGTATTTTACTTCCATTCGGGTTGTTTTCTTTGAAGGAATCTCACCTTCTATTTCCCATATATGTGGTGTTTCACTTTCAATGAGAACATGTTTACCACGTAAGATTTCAACATTATCTCTTTTAACATGCTTTCCATTAATAGCTTGTAATAAAAGACGAACTAATCCTAAACGTTTGACATCTTTTACTATAATAATTGCAAAATCACCCAAGCGTAGATGATTACCAGGAATATAATCAAAGTCACTAATACAATCGGTTAATGAAATTGCTAAAGCAGATATGTTTGCTTCCCTAATAATTTCATTGTCAATAGTGATTTTTGAGGGGATTAGTTTATACTTTAAAGCAATCCTAATAGCAGCATAAGCATATCCAACTTCTCCATGAGCCCATTCAAATCGATCTGCAAGGGATGCTGAGGTTTCCCCGATAAAACCTCCATTTATCATTTCAATAAAATACCTGTCAGTATCTCCTTTCGCTAAACCAACAGGGAAACGTTCATAATAAGCTTCAGATATAATCTCAAAAGCACGATTGAAATCTTTTGGAACGCCATGAGTTTTATGTGAATCACATGCACTACCACCAGGAAACATCCCCACCTTAATATCAGTGGTAGCTGCTACATTCACCAGTTCATTTAGAGTTCCATCTCCACCTATAGCAACTAATGTTTTATAACCTTCTTCAACAGCTTTTTTAGCGATTGGTATTCCATCACCAATTTTTGTAGTCATATCATAACCAAAATCACCAAACGTTTCTTTTGCTGCTGCTAGAATCTTTTCAGTTTTCTTACCTAGACGTTTATCTTCTGCATGTGGATTTATAACTAGAAAAGGAGCATTATCTGCCATTTTTAAAATCTCCTGAATGCCATTTTTATTTGTTCTAAAACTTACAGATTTATAATCTTGTCGCAATTTTAAGGTAATTTTCACAAAAAAATATTTGATTAGGTGATTTTAAAATCTCTTTGAATTCTAATCAATTTTAAAGAATTCGGATTGCGTTGTGGTTTTTCAAATCGAATATCAATTTTTGGAGTTGGGCATTTATAATTTTCAAAAACACTGATTAAATTTTTCTGAATATTTGAGATTAATTCTTGATTCTCTTTACTATATTCTTTTGTTTGAATTCTAACAATAATTTTTGTAAAACTTTTTTGAATAACTTGATATTCATCTATTTCCTCTGAACTACTTATTATTGCTCTTCTTATATAATCTGGAAAAATATATTGTAATTCCCCAGAATCTTTCCTTGTAGCCCAGAAAACGTCATCTACTCTACCCATTATTTGGTCAATAACTCTAAAAGATGAACCACAAGAGCATTTCTCTGAGGATAATGTTATTACATCATTTAATTCAAATCTTATAATTGGTTGAGATTTTTTATGTAAATCCGTTACAATCATTTTATGGGAAGGCTTTCCTGGTTCGATAGGATTATCCTTTTTATCAAATAATTGAACAAATAATAAATCCTCATTTATATGGAGTTTACAGTGTTTACATGTAAGAGCGATAGAACCTTCACTACCTTGATAAATTTGATGAACTTTCGTTTTGAAAGCTTCTTCTATTTCGATTTTAATTTCAGGATGTAACACTTCAGCATAAGAGACTAATCTTTTCGGTTTAATTTTCAATCTACCTTCTTTTACCTCATTTGCTAAAATCTTTAACATTGAAGGGGGAGCAGAAAGAATATTAGGGTCGAATTTTTGCAATTTATTTCTCATATCTTCCAAAGGTAATTGTAAACTAAAATGCGTTAATCTTTGACCAAATTTACTTACCTGAAAGGCAGGAGTAGTTACTCTAAGTATAAATGCCCATTTTAATCTCAATATTTTTGGAAATGGGAATCTAGCAAAAAATACTGCTTGAAGATATTTTTCTTCTTTAGGGCTTGTTAAAACAATTCCCTTATTTCCACTGGTACCTGAAGACATAGCTACATTGTATCCTTTAAATCGCTCATTGTAGTTTTGTTCTTGTTCAATTCTTAGACAAAAATCTATCAATTCTTGTTTTTCAAAACCAAGGGTGTTATACTCAGTGAAATTATCCATCATTAATTTCTTATTTGTTATAGGAAGGTTCCAAACATCATCTAAGTTGTAACCAGAAAAATATTTTTTGAAATAAGGAGAATTCCTAACAGAATATTGTACTATTTCTTTTGCTTTTTTTAATTGATATCTTTGAAACTCCTCTTGAGTCATTTTTTTGAAACGTTTTCTACATGCGAAGAAAAAATGTAGAAATGAATCCGTTTCATCACTCATATTAACACCTTAGAGGGAAAAACTATGTTAGTTATTCTAATTCTTCTAAAAGAATTTGTGCAACCTCTCTTTTAGATGTTAATGGTATTTTCTTTGATTTTCCATCTTTTTTTACAATCACCACAGCATTAGTATCAGATTTAAAACCTTGTTTTGGTTTATTCACAAGATTGCCAACAACCATCTCGATTTTATGTTGTTCAAGACTTTCAAAAGTTTTAGTGATTAACTCTTTCTCAGAAATATTTGTTTCAGCTTTAAAACCAACAATTTTCGTTTTTGGAAATTTAGTTTTTACATAATCAATTATTTTTGGAGTTGGTATTAATTGTATTTCCAAATTATCTTTACCAGAGCGGATTTTTCCTTCAACTTTCTTTGGTTTGTAATCACTTATTGCTGCTGCTGAAATAAAAATATCAATTTCTTTGAGTTTATTTAATTCAGAAATTATATCATCAGGTGACTCTATTTGAATTACTTTTATATTTGGATTAGATACTTTTTCAGAAGTTGGACCAAGTAATAGAATTACTTCTGCACCTTGGGATGCAGCTTCTAATGCGATCTCAATGCCCATTTTTCCAGAGCTAGGATTACTAATGAATCTTATATCATCAATCCAAACTCGAGTTGGTCCTGCTGTTATGATGATTTTTTTTCCGTTAAAGTTTTTTTTTGAAAACAAAGAAATTACGGTTTCTAATATTTCATCATTAGAAGCAATTTTAGCTTTCCCTTCTTCTATTCTTGGACCAATAAACACTATACCAACTTTTTTTAATTTCTCGATATTTTCAATTACAATTGGATTTTCATACATAGTAGCATGCATTGCTGGAACAATTGCTATTGGAATGCCTGTTCCTAAAGCTGTTGTTGCCATCGTAGTCACAACCGTATCATCAATACCTCCTGCTATTTTACCAATTGTATTTGCAGTTGAAGGAGCAACCAATAATAAATCAGCTTTATCTGGATGTTGACCACAGAGATGTACATGTTCAATTTGCCCTGTTAATTCTGTAATAACCGGATTTCCTGTAGCCCATTCAATAAGATTAGGATGTATTAATTCCGTAGCAGCATGGGTCATAGCAACAAAAACCTCAGCACCATTTCGCATTAACAGTCTTGCTAAATGAACAATTTCAACTACTGCTACACTACCAGTCATTCCGATAACTATTCTTTTATTAGCTAAACGATTAGAGATTTTTCCGGTTATTTCTAATTTAGAACTATGATTTGTAGGAATGAATTTTGCCATAATTATTACTCCTTCAGGATTTCTTCAAGATCAATACTTATCTTATCAACCATTTCTTTTGTAACGTGAGGCATCACTACTATTCTTGCCCAATCGGAATAAATTGAAAGATCCCAACCTTTTATTTTTAATTTAGTAACTAATTCTTTTGTTGATATTTTATTATTTTTGAACCCAATAATATTTATGGTTGGTTGGAAAGCTAATTGAAGGTTAGAATTTTCCCTTAATTTTGAAATTAAATATTCTGTAACTTCAAATGAGCGCTTTACTCTATCAACAATGAATTGACGACCATAAATTTTGAGCAATACCCAAGCAGATATTACTACATTACCAGGTCGAGTTCCAGTAACTGTTATTTGTTGAGTTGTTGAATCAGAAAGATAGCTTATAGTTTTAGCAATAGTATTCGAAAATTCACTCGAGCGAAAGATTATATTTCCACCAGGTATTAATCCACCCACGATCTTATGTGTATCAATTGTTATACTATTTACACCTTCCAATTTGAAATCAAATTTCGGAGCAGTATAACCAATTTCTTCTAAAAATGGAAAAATCATACCTCCAAAAGCAGCATCAACATGTAAATACAAATTTTGATCAATTGCTATATCACTGAGTGCTTTTATATCGTCACAAGCACCTGTTCCAGTGGTACCTGCAATTCCCACAATACCTATCGTTTTCTTATTAATCGATGTTTTAACTTGTTCAATATCGACTTGATTCTTTTCGTTTAAAGATAACCATTTAGCTTCTATATCAAGTAAGTCAGCTGCTTTTTCAAAGGAAACATGAGCTGATTGAGGAAATAATATTTGGCCATTTTTGATGCCTTTTATTTTTCGACTCCAATTTCTTGCAGCCCAGCAACCGAGTAAATTTGATTCGCTCCCACCAGAAGTAATAGTACCAGTCCAGGAATTTGGTGCATGTAACAAATTCGCAAAAAAATCAAGAACTTCCTTTTCAAGGAGAACAGCTTTAGGAAACAATCCAGGATCTCCGAGATTTATTTCTGCAAATTCAGCAGCAATTTTACGGGAGATTTCTTCTGGAGGTGTACACATTGAACTAAATACATGTTCATAAGATTTTTCAGAATCTAATCTTTTCTTTAATTCATGTAGAATATCGTTATCAGTTTGAGATTTAGTATATTTCATAAATAAAATCCTCGAAAAATTAAACTTCGAAAAATGAATTTTCAATTGAATGTATTTTATCATATATTTCCTTATTATGAGTCACATCTACGTCTAATTTTTCACCAAGAGAAATTATTTTACCATTCAGAAAATCAATTTCAGTTTTACGTTTATTAAGTATATCATCCAACATTGAATTTTGATTTTCTCCTGTGTTTTGAATTATTTCAAACATATATTCAATTGGATTTTTCGCAGGCAATTTAATTTCTAATTTTTTGGCTACATTCCAAGCTTCTGTCGCTAATGAAATAGCTTCTTCTTTGAGTTTCTCATCTTCAAGAATTACTTTATTTTTCACTTTATTTAAAGCTGTGAGTGGATTTAGAGCACAATTAATAATTAATTTTGAAAAAACAGTACCTTGTATATTATTCGTTAATTTTGTTTGTAAACCAGATTTAGTAAGTAATTTTAGAAAAGCTTGTGCTTTTTCCTTTTCTTCCTCAGTTAGATAACCAAGATGAATTTGTCCTTCACTTGTAAAGTCAATTATTCCAGGTTCTGGTCTATTAACACCGATAGAGGTTATTCCTCTTAAAACGGTATTCTCAGGATAAAGCTCTTTTAATATGTCTTCAGTACCTAGACCATTTTGAATTGAAATTAAAATAGCTTTTTTAGAAACTATAGGAAGGATTTCTTCTGCTGCAGCTCTAGTTTGATGAGCTTTTGTTGTAACTAAAATATAATCTATCTCTTCACATCTTTCCTCTATAGTTGGATATAGGTAATCGAAAGTTCCAGCAAATCTAGGTGCTACATGGAAATCAAATAATCCCTTTATTATTAATCCATTATTTCTTATAACCTCAATATGGAGAGATCTTCCTAGCAAAATAACATCATTATTATTTACAGCTAATAAACCACCATATAAACTACCAACACTACCGCTTCCTAGAACTAATATCAACTTTTCACCTCTCATAAGAGAACTCTAATGATGGATATGAACCATCTTTTACTTCCTTGGAATATTGTTTTACTGCTTCCATAATAACATTCCTCAAATTGACATATTGTTTAACAAATTTTGGTTTATGACCAGTTGTACAACCTAACATATCATAACAAACTAGTACTTGTCCATCACAATGCGGCCCAGCTCCAATACCAATTGTAGGGATTTTTATACTTTTAGTTATTTCTTTTGCTACCTCTTGAGGAATTGCTTCAAGAATCAAAGAAAAACAACCTGCATTTTCAAGTTTTTTTGCAGCAGTTAATAATTGTTCTTCAGTGTAGAAAGATTCTTCTTTACCTTGAACTTTATACCCACCTAATTTATGCGCTGATTGTGGAATTAAACCTATATGACCTTGAACAGGAATACCAATATCAACAATAGACTCAATCTCTTTGATTCGTTTTTCACTTGCTCCCTCTAATTTCACTGCTTCTGCACTTCCCTCTTTAACGATTTTTCCTGCATTTGCTACCGTCTCTTCTACTGTGAGTCCAAAACTAAGGAATGGCATGTCTGCAACAACCATACTATATGTTTTTGCTGCTCTAGCAACTGCTTGAGTATGCCTAATTGTCATATCTATTGTTACTTCAAGAGTTGTTTGACCACCATAAACAGCTTGTCCCATCGAATCACCAATTAGAAGCATATCAATCTGTGCTTCATCGAAAATTGATGCTAAGCTATAATCATAAGCAGTTAACATAGTGATTTTTTTACCTTCCTTTTTCATTTTAAGAATATCGAATGAAGTTATTTTAGGCATTCTTATCCCTCCTGGAGATTTTCCTTTGATAGTTTTAAAAGTCTATTACTTATGAATTTTATACTTTCTTGTAACATGTAATTGTTATTATAATTTTGGATAATCTTTGTTAGATTATCAGTTGATTCTTCTTTTAATCTTTTAGCTATTTTAACCATTTCTTGAGTAGCTCTTCGAACATGATTAACAATAGTAACATTACTCCAAATAGATGTTCTAGACATTGGATTTAAATCAACACAAATTACTGTTTTCCCCATGTTTCTTAGTGCCATTGTTCTATCTCCATCTTCTAATGGTACAAAAACAACATCAGCTTTGTAAATCCCCTCAGGATCAACAATCCTTCTTTTATGTGATATTTCAGGAATTGTTGCAGCATTATCACCAAGATTTACACCCAATACTTCTTTTGCACCTGCTTCAAGGAGTTTTGTTTTAATATTAATCTCTCTTTCTGTTGTACGGTAAAAAAGGTTCACTTCTAATTTAGCATTAGTTATTTCTGCTAATTTAACTAATTCTTTTGGGCAGAGTATTGCAACATTTCCATTTATTGAAATAACTGCTCGTTTTGCTAACAAGAGATAAGCAACTGCAGCTTCCTCTTGCTTTAAAGCATAATCAGGGGTTTTTTCGCCTAATAGATAATCAAAAGCTTCCCCTCTTCCATGAGCTATTAAACCTGCTTCTGCAACTATTTTTTGATGCATACCCTCAATTATTGAATGTCTCTCTTTTAAGGAAAGATAGCGAGGATGATCTTCTGGTATTTCAGTCAATAGAATTCACCATTATTTTATTATTTATTATTTGGAATTACAATACAGTTGGTCCGATATTTGAAATTGAGTTTATCCAAATCTTAGCATTAGAATTATAATTATTAATAATATTTCGACATTCTTCTAAATCTTCAAGTTTTCCTACAACAAATAACGATTTTCCCAACATTATCATACTAGCACAATAATTTTCATTTCTAAGATATTCTATTAATTTTTTCAAATTTCCGTCTAATAATCCTGTTTCCGAGGCAAATATATAACTCACTCTTAGAAACTCATCTAGTGTTGGTTTTCTTTTTAATTCTTCAAGTAATTTTTTAGAATAGGTATTAATTTTTTGTATCATTTGAGAACTAGTAATGATCTCTTTTGTTGATAACGTTCCTAAGGTAGCTGTAAGAATCATCTCTTCTACTGGCCAATCTAATTTTTTTATTACGCCTATACCTGGTGCTCCTGGTTCTAAACGCATTTCAGCAAAACCATTCATTTGAGCAATAACATCACCCAGTCCTGTTCTGCAAGAAACTTCAGCTTTATGAGCTATTTGTCCTAATTCTAGATTTGATTTATTATTACCTAAAAGCTCATTTAAAGCAAAAGCAGTTCCAATTGCTCCTGCACCACTAGTTCCAAAACCAGCTTGCATAGGGAAATCACTTGAATGTTCGATTATTAGAGTTGAATTTTTAAGTTGTTCTTGGAAATTTTCTGCAACCGCAAGACTTACCTTACCATCAATTTCCTTTTCATTGTAAAATACTTTAATTCCGATATTTGATGATTGACTAAGCTTAATGGTTGTAATTATACCACTCGATAAGCTAAAACCAGCTCCTCTCGAACCCATCTGTAAAGGATTTTCATGTTCAACAATTTGGAATAAACCTGTGATATGTGCTGGAACACTCCATCTTGAGGATATTTTAGTACTCATACAATCATCAAATTAAATTTTAAACAAACAATATTTCAGTCGTTTTTAAATTATTACAATCACTCTATTAAAGTAAAACTCGAAAGGTTTTTTTAGGTTTAAAAGAAAAGAAAAACCAAGGATAGTCATAGAAATTTCCATCTATAAAAAACAGGAGATTAACAAGTAAATGTCAGATATAATTACAGTAGAAGATACAAGACCATCAACTACAAAGATGATTTGGGCTTTTTCTGTTATTTTAATTTCGTATGGAGTAGCAATTGGTGTAGCAGTTGGTATTGGTTGGTTACTACAAGGGCTAATGCACCCAATTTGGTTAACTTTGATTGCTAATGTAGGTGCAACTATTGTTATATTCATTTTTAGTGTTTTATTTAGTAATGTGAGCTTTTATGATCCATATTGGAGTGTGCAACCAATTGTAATTGTAATATATTGGTTTTTCATTGCTACTCCTTATGTTAATCCTATTAGACAAGCTGTTGTATTGGGTTGTGTTTCCTTCTGGGGATTACGATTAACAGTTAATTGGATTCGTGGTTGGAAAGGTTTACAACATGAAGATTGGCGTTATGTTAAATACAGAAAAGAGAAACCAAAACTATTTCAAATAATCTCTTTCACTGGATTACAAATGATGCCAACATTAATTGTTTATCTAGGGTGTATTTCAATTTATCCTGCTTTGGTTTATAGCAATACAAACTTCAATTTTCTAGATATAATTGGCATTATAATAACTGTGGGAGCAACTTTAATTGAATTATTAGCAGATGAACAAATGAGAATGTTCTTGAAAATGAATAATGATTCAAATAAAGTAATGACTCTTGGTTTGTGGGGATACTCTCGTCATCCAAATTATTTCGGTGAAATTAGCTTCTGGTGGGGATTATTCTTCTTTTCATTAGCAGCTGATTTTTCAATGTGGTGGACTATCTCCGGACCAATCGCAATGATTATTCTCTTTGTATTCATTAGTGTCCCACTTACAGAAAACAAGCAATTAGCAAAAAGACCTGAATATACTGAATACAAAAGAACAGTTTCTATGTTAATTCCTTGGTTCCCTCGAAATTAAAAAGGGAATCATTATTCTTTTATTTTTAAAATCATTTCAGAACCATCAGATATAAAACCATGTTTTTCATAAAGAAAATGTCCATCGTCAGTAGCATGAAGAACAATCTTTTTGATTCCTTTAGTTTTTGCTTCTTCAAGTAACTTAAAGAACAATTCTGTGCCAATTCCTTTTCTTCGATAATTTGGTTTCGTATACATATTCATTATATAGGCTACTTCTCCTGTTTGATTGTTAAAACAAGGAGGTACGGTATAGAAAGACAATCCACTTGTAGCAATTATTTCATTATTTTCTAATGCAAACCAAGCGATAAAAGTGTCATTCTGTACATGTTCATTAAAGTAATTAACAAGAGACTTTCTAAGATTTTCTTCAGGCGTGTCTTTACTTTTCTTTAAAGCCTCATAAAGAAATTCAATTCTTAAATCAATCAAATTATCGATATCTTCAATTGTTGCTCGACGAAAGGTTATCATAATTTTTTTACACAGCATGTAATTATAGAAATTTTCTCTACTCTGTAATATAACTTGAAGGTAGATTTATAGATTGGAGTTTGATTTTCATTGCTTATAGTGATTACGAATTTATCAGAGGGATTTTTTTGTCTAAAAATGCAGGTAATACAAAAAGAACGATAACTAGAATACCAATTGTGAATCTAGATCGTTGCCAACCTGCAAGTTGTGGACATGCTTGTATAAAGATTTGTCCTCTAAATAAAAAAGGCAGAAAAGTTATTTATGCTGATAAAGTCCATGCAAAGGCTAGGATTGATACAAAAAAATGTATTGAATGTGGTATTTGCGTAAATAGATGTCCAATGCACGCTATCGCGATGGTTGGCTTGCCTGTCGAATTAGATGAAACACCAATTCATCAATATGGTGAAAATTCTTTCCGACTATATGGTCTTCCATTTCTAGCAAAAGGGAAAGTAGCAGGTTTAATTGGAGCTAATGGCATAGGAAAAACAACAGTACTCAATATACTAGCAGGAAAATTAGTTCCTAATGCTGGAGAATTCGATCTGGAAGATTTGAAATGGAAAGATGTATTTTCTACTCTCAATCTTTCAGTTCATAGATCATATTTTAGATCTTTAATTGAAAATAAAATAAAAATCTCATTTAAAGAACAAGTCCTGACCCAATTCCTTGATGAAAAAGGAACTATTGATGACGTTTTAGAGAGAGAAGATGAACTAGGAAATAAAAGAAGGTTAATTGATGAACTACAATTAAAGACACTTCTTGAAAAAAATTTCACTCAGCTAAGTGGAGGAGAAAGACAAAGATTTGCGATAGCAATAGCGTTAGCTAAAGATGCGGATGTTTATCTAATAGATGAACCAGGAAATTTTCTTGATATTAAGCAGCGGTTGAATTTAGCAAAACTCTTTGATAACTTAGCACAACAGAACAAATCAGTTCTTGTTGTGGAACATGATATAGCTATCCTAGATTACTTAAGTGATCAAATTCAAGCTCTTTGGGGAACACCTCATGCTTTTGGTGTTGTTTCTGGAGTAAAAAGCGTTAAAGCAGGCATAAATGCTTATTTAACTGGTCATCTAAAGGAAGAAAATATTACCTTTAGAAATAAAGCTATTTCCTTTCTTCGGGTAGTAAAGGAAAGAAGATGGGACAATGTCCCAATTTATGTAAAATTCACAACCCTTTGGAAAAGATTTGATAATTTCAAATTGAAGGTATCACCAGGTGAAGTATATAAAGGGGAAACCTTGGTAATTTTAGGAGAGAATGGTATAGGGAAAACTACATTCGTAAAAATGTTAGCAGGTGTTTTACAACCAGATAAAGGGTCTGCTAATGTGATGGCACAAGTATCTTATAAACCACAATTTATTACTCGAGAGTATAAAGGAACAGTAAACGAATTCATAACTAATTATTCAGGGAGATTTACAGGAGAACAAGTGCTCAAACAAACATTCTACCAACCTCTAGGGATTGAACATTTATTTGATAAAAAAATAATGGACCTTAGTGGTGGAGAATTACAAAGGGTCTATATCGCAGCTTGTTTAACAAAACGAGCTGATCTTTATCTTATAGATGAACCAGCAGCTTTTTTGGATGTAGAAGAGAGAATTAAAGTTGCAAGAATTATAAGAAATGCAGTAAGCTTGTATAATGCTTCTGCAATAGCAATAGAACATGATATGCAATTAGCAGATGTCTTGGGTGATAGAGTACTCCTCTTCTTAGGAGAACCAGGTTTAAGAGGTTATACTATCGGTCCGATGGGAAAAAGAGATGGAATGAATGAATTCCTTAAAACATTGGATATCACTTTTAGAAGAGACACAGAAACAGGTAGAGCAAGAATTAACAAATTAGGTAGTAAAATTGATAGAGAGCAAAGGGAAAGTGGGGAATTCTTCTTTGAAAGATAATAGAATTACTGATTGAGATTAATGTTGATCTGCTTTGTGTTTTCTTCATCAAAATCATTTTCAAATTTAACCATTGATGCGATTTGTTTTATTTTGATTGTTAACTCAACAAAAAGAGCTATTAAGGACAAGTATTGAATTATTTGAATGACAGTATAAACAAAATAAAAACTTCTTATTGCATAATAAAATTTAGTATAAGAAATTAGATGGAATATTATGCTTGTGATGAAAATTATTTGATTAATAACGATTACAACAAATAGAATATAATGAGAATAGAATTTTGGTAATTTACCATTATTATCGGAAATAATTCTTAGTTTTCTATTCAAAATAATAATACTAATGAAAATGAATATTCCCGCTAAGAACATTGATGCTGTTCCTAAAATGCTACCTTGAACTTGAAAGAATTGATCATCTACATAGGGATGATTATAACTAGAAACACTAAATTCTCCAATTTCCTCATATCTATAATGAATATGAAGTATAAATGAAGCGCTTAGGAATAAAACAAAAAAAATCAGAAAAATCAGATCAAGTCTATGTTTCTTACTAAATTGATAAGAATTGATTTTTAATAAGTAAGGAATAAATCCTATTAGAAATAGAATTAATGTGATTAAGCTTATTGAAAATGCTATATAGATATAAAATAATGGAAAATCATGCATCTCTTCTAATTGTAAATCTTCATTTTTAAATAAAACAGCAAGAATATTGAGAAATTTCACACAAACAATGAAAAAGAATAAAATGCATATCGAGATTGTTCCAGCTAAAAGTAATTTTTCACCTTTTGTTTTTGTTACTTTTTTTGTATTTCTTTCTTTTAGTAATTCAAAAAAAATCATTGTTATTATTCCAGATATTCCCATGAAAACTAAAAGAAAAACACCATATACTTGCATTGGGTGTGGATGAATATTCAGAATCTGTAGCGTTACTTCTTCCCTAATGATCACTCTAATCACCTAAATCTATATATTGTTCAATATTTACTTTTCTGAATTTTAATAAAATCTCACTAAAGAAAACTAAGTAATTAATGCTAATTAACAACCTAATTATTAGATATCCATAAAAAAGAATAGTATTTACATTTCCATCATAATCATCAGGCATTGATTCTGTAAATAAAACACCCCAAATAAACCATCCAATTCTTATTGCTGATAAAATTATCAAAGAAATAATACTATAGATTTTCAATGGGTATGAAAATCTTTCATATTCCAAATGAACTAATTTCCTTTTACCGACCAGATAAAATATACTAAAGATTAGTATTATTGATAACGTTGAGAATACTAATCTGAAGATTGAATCACCTGTTTCATCATAATAATTACCAGACAATCTACCAACTATAAATGGAAAACTATCTACTATAAAAGAACTTGAAAAAAGAACGACATTCCAGAAAACAGCAAAAATGATTAATAATATATGAATAAGAGTTTTGTCGTTTATTTTATTTTGATCTGTTAATTTAATAAAATATGAGAAAGAATGGGCAAAAAAAATCAAGATAATCAAGGTTGACATTGGTAAGAATTCCCCGGAAATCCTCCATATTGTTTCATGATAAAAATAAAAGTATATATTAAAATCAACTATATGACTAATTATCTCGAATATGAATAATAGTGTAGACAGAGATAAAACAATAATCATAATTGTAGAAGTAACTATTAGTGTTTGTTTAGCAAAATTAGCTTGTTGAATTCTGCTCATATTTTTGAAATGAATAAAATACTGCCTTAGAACTAAAATGAATATAAAAATATAAATCCCAATTATTATGAATGGTAATATATATACCCATAAAGGTAAAGAAATATTATTAATATGGAAATTTTCGTTTAACAACCTCTCACCTTTGTTATTTCATTTTCTTATTTTACATTAAACATAATTAGGTTATTTAATACCAATTTTTGACGAGTCATTTGATTCTAAAATAGGTTCTATGGAAGTTTCAAATTGTTCGTTTATTTTTAATCTATTAGCAATTATATTTAGTTCTACAAAAAAGCCAATAAATACAGCATTAAGTATTAAGTGACTAATTGTAAATAAGTAGAAAAGCACCATTTCAGTTGTTTCGTTAGGAAAAACATTCCCGAAATTGAAACAAATTATGTTACCGATCAAATATACTAAGCCAATTCCAAATAAAATGTAAGGTGTAATAAATCGTGTTTTTTTGTTAAACTTTTCTTCATTATTTTTTAGCGTTTGATTTAGTAAGATTCTAATGATGAATAAACAAAGGATCGAACAAAAAACAAACACTGCAGCAAGTAATGATCCATAAATTTTTACTGAATAACTAATTTGAAAGTAAAACTGAGTAGCAAATTCTAAGATAATAAATCTTGAAGCACTATAAAATAGAATTGAACAAATGGCAAAAGCTAAAATTAATTTGTTATTTTTTAGTTGTTTATTACTAGCAATTTCTTTAAAAAGAAAGATCATTCCCACTAATGTCACTGGAAGTATGAGGAAACTAATTGAACCAGAGATTAATGGATTATAAAGTAAATCAAAATCTAAAAAATACAAACGCAAATTTTGATTAATGCTACTAGCAATTTGCACAGAACTAATTATGATATTAATTAGAAATAAAAAAGACATAATCATTGTTCCAACAAGAATAATTGTTTTGCTTTTCTTTAATCGCTGTCCACTTGAAGACCGAAGAAAATCTACAATTGGAAGTATTATTAATGATAAAATCAACACCAAGACTGGAAAAATTATTATGAAAAATTCTATGAAATTAAACCAAGGTGGATAATGTATATTTAAAATGCTAATTTCATGTACAAACCCTTTCAAATTATTCCCCTTCTAACTACTTATTAATAATAGTAATTTTAAATTAGTAAATTTTTTGGTAAATATTGACCAATTCAACCGATACTTTTAATAAAATTAAATTTTTCATTTTTTATTAAGAGGCAAGACAAGTTGAAGGATCTCTATTATCCCTATATATAGGGTGCAAACAAGCTATGATTTTTTCTACTGTTTGTGCCCCTTCAAAACTGGTCTAGTTGTCTCTATTTTTATGGAGTAATCTAACTGGATAGCAAGGAGCTATTAATATGAATATCAGTGAAAAAGTGAATCTGGTCACTCGTAATACAGACGAAGTGGTCACAAAAGAAGAGTTGAAAGCTCTCTTCGAACGAAAAAAGAAACCTAATTCTTACATTGGTTTCGAACTAAGCGGAAGGTTGCATATTGGTAATGGCCTGATGTGTGCTATGAAGATGCATGACCTAGTGGATGCTGGGGCTAATATGACCATCTTTCTTGCTGATTGGCACAGTTGGGTGAACAATAAACTTGATGGTGATTTAGATAAGATAAAAATCGCTGGGGAATATTTCAAGGCAGGTTATATTGCTCTTGGACTAACTGAAGATAAAGTAAAATATCGATGGTCAAGTGAACTTGTTCAAGATTCTGATTATTGGGCCACTTTAATCAAAGTAGCAAAAAGTACTTCACTTAATAGAATTCTTCGTGCACTTCCTATTATGGGTAGAAATATGGAAAGTAAGGATATTGAAAGCGCTTGGATTTATTATCCTGCTATGCAAGCAGCAGATATCTTCTATATGGACATTGATATTGCCTATGGAGGCATGGATCAAAGAAAAGCTCATATGATTACTCGAGATTGTGCTAAAAACCTTGGAAAACCAAAACCAGTTGCTGTTCATACACCCCTTTTAACGGGTTTAACTGGCAGTGGTTCAAAGATGGATTCAGATGCTGATCCTGATATTGTAAAAATTGAAGCTAAAATGAGTAAATCAAAACCAGAAACTTGCATTTTTATTCATGATACTGAAGATGACATTAAAAGAAAGCTAAAAATAGCATTCTGTCCTGCTAAAGTTGCTGAAGGAAATCCAGTTACTGAAATTTGCAAATATGTTCTTTTTGCTAAAGGAGATACTATTCTTAAGATTGAACGTCCAGCAAAATTTGGTGGAGATTTAGAATATAAAAAATACTCTGTTCTTGAGAAGGATTATATTGAGGGAAAGCTCCATCCTCTAGACCTAAAGAATGCTGTTGCCAAAAGTTTAGGCAAGATCCTTGAACCAGTTCACAAATATTTTGATAAACATCCAGAAAGATTAGAAGCATTAGATAAGATGATAACGGGTACCAAGAATACCCGTTAATTTTATTTTTCTTTTTGGTCTAACTTGGTAATAATTTGTTTTAATGTTTATACTAAAATAGATAAATCAATCAGAAAATCAGGGGAAAAAATTTTGTCTTTAAGAAAAAAACTTCAATCCATTGATGATGTCGAAAGTATTGAGGATATAGGCAGAGAATTTTTCAAGAATGAGAAATATGAAAAAGCTATTTTAAGTTTCAAAAGAATCCTAGAATTAGAGCCTAATAATTTTAAAATAATCAATAATCTAGCAGGAGCCTATCTATTACTAGGTCATCACTCCAAAGCAATTGAATTGTGGGAAAAAGTACTCAAATTAGAACCTAATTTTTATCCTACTCTTACTAGTCTTGGAACAGCATATGCAAATAAGAATAATCACCAACAAGCTTTGAAATTATGGAAAAAAGCACTTGAAATTAATCCTAAAGGTATAGATGTGATACATAATATTGCTGGCGCATATGCTGAATTAGGGGAGTTTAAAAAAGCTATTAAATTCTATCTTATGGAAATTGAATTTGAGCCTTTAAATTTTGAAGCTTTAGCAAAACTTGGTGCTCTGCTATTAATTTTTAAAGAATATGATAAAGCAATTGAATTATTTACTGATGCTCTTAAGATTAAACCTCAATCAATTGAAGTCTGGGCAAGTTTAAGTAGCGCTTTTGAAAAAATAGGTGAACTTGAAAGGGCTAAACAATGTATTTCAAAAATCGTTGAATTAGATCCTACTTATAGAAATGGTTGGATATATTTAGGTCAATATTATCTTTCTCGAAATGAATACGAAACAGCATTAGAACATTTTCAGAAAATAATTGATATCTTTCCCCGCGATAGAGAAATAAAAACAATTATTAAAAAAATAAAGAAGGAAATTAAAAAATAATAATTATCCTTTTTTTTGTGATATTTGCACAAAGTTTCCTTCTGGATCTTTGAATGTTGCAATTAACGTTGGTCCAACATCCATAATTTTATTTTTCCCCCAAAAAATTATTCCTTTTTTTTCCAATTCAGTTATCGCCAATTGGATGTTATCTACTTTAAATGAAATCATTATTGTTTGTTGCTCCACTTCAGAAGGATTTGGACCACCATAATCTAAAGCAAATCGTGTTTGAGGAGAATTAGGCATTCGGAATTCTTGCCAACCAAGATCAGGTGTTTTATAGGATATATCGAATCCTAGATTCTCTTTATACCATTTTGCCATCTTTTCAGGATTCTTCACATGAATAAATACAACATCAATTCCTTTTATCATGATAATACAATTTAAACCATAATATATAAAAGTACAACGACAAAAAGTAAAGACTGGTTTGGAAAATGTATGAAATAAGATCCACTCATCGTTCTATGATTGTAAGTCAAAATGGTATGGTAGCTTCTAGTCAACCATTAGCTGTGCAAGCTGGAATTGATATTTTAAAAAAGGGAGGAAATGCTATTGATGCAGCAGTTGCAGTTGCTACTACTCTAAATGTAGTAGAACCTATGAGTACTGGTATTGGAGGAGATGCTTTCGCTTTAATTCACATGAAAGATGAAGATAAAGTGCATGCAATTAATGCTAGTGGTTGGTCTCCAAAGAATTTAACACTAGACTATTTTCATGATAAGGGATTTGAGAAAATCCCTGCTACTGGTATTCTTTCCGTGAGTGTTCCAGGTGCTGTTAGTGGATTTGAAAAAGTACTAGAAAAATTTGGTACTATGAACTTTAAAGAAGTATTAAAACCAGCAATTTACTATGGAAAGAATGGTTTTCCTTTAAGTGAACTAGTAGCGTTTTCTTGGCATCGTGCTGTTGAAAAACTTAGTAGTCATCCTGCGACTTCTAAAAATTATCTAATTAATGGTAGAGCTCCACGTTTGGGAGAAATTTTCTATTCTAAAGATCTTGCAAACACTTTCAAAGCTATAGCTGAAGGTGGTGCAGAGGAATTTTATAAAGGATCAATTGCTAAAAAAATAGTTGATTTTAGTTCAAAGAATGATGGATTTTTCTCCTTAGAGGATTTTGTTGAATATGAGGCTGAATGGGTAGATCCAATAAAAACAAATTACAAAGATTTTGATGTTTATCAATGTCCACCAAATGGGCAAGGTATTGCTACATTATTAGAGCTAAACATTGTTAAAGGATTTGAAGTAGATTCCATGATTCATAATTCTTCTCAATATCTACACCTATTAATTGAAGCTAAGAAACTTGCTTGGGCTGATTTGCGAACTTTTGCTTCTGATCCAAATTTCAACAAACTACCTATTAATGAATTACTTTCTGAGGAATATTCACAAAAACAAAGAGATAGGATAGATCTTAATAAAGCAGCTGCAAATGTTAAACCTGGTTTAGATTGGTCTTCAGGAGATACTGTTTACCTTAGTGTTGTTGATAAAGATAGAAACGCTGTTTCATTTATTAATAGTCTATATAATGGATTTGGTTCAGGATTAGTAGTAGAAGGCACTGGGATCTGTTTACAAAACAGAGGAAGCTTATTCTCTCTAGATAAAAATCACCTTAATACTTTTGCCCCGAGAAAAAGACCATTCCAAACAATCATCCCTGCGTTAGCTACAAAAGATGGATTACCAGTTCTAAGTTTTGGTTGTATGGGAGGAGATGTTCAACCACAAGGACAAATGCAAATGTTTCTGAATATGGTTGAATTCGGAATGAATGTTCAGCAAGCAATAGAAGTACCAAGATTTGTTCATTATGATGACAATAAAGTTGCTCTCGAGATGGGTATTGATGTAAAAACTAGAGCAGAATTGATGATGAAAGGTCATCAACTACGAGCTGAAACAGGGCAATTCTTTGGTGGAGCACAAGCGATAGCTATTGATTATGAAAATGATGTACTTTATGGTGGTTCGGATCCAAGAAGAGATGGATGTGCTATTGGTTGGTGAAAAAGAAGAGAATTTAAAAAATATTTCTCACTTATTTTTTCTTCTTCTTATCCAATTTGTTCTGTTTTTTCTTTTCTTTTTCTCGTTGTAAACGCTCTTTCTTGTACTTCTTTAACATAAGCTTATCTAATTGCTCATCAGTTAAATCGGGAGGATTTACAAGTGGTTCTGGATTTTCAATAAGATCTTTTAAAAAGTAAATTGTTGGACCTGTATAAGACCCATCTGCAATACGATCATCAATACTAATCTTTACATTCATAACTGTTTTAATTTCTAATTCATCTGTTTCTTGATTGAGTATCGATGCTTTATGCATTTTGCCTACTGTTATAAATATACCAACTGTTCCTAATTCATAATTATGATGGAAAACTGAATCTATCCCTAAAGAACCTAAATGTGCAACATATGCTGTACCCCAAAAGGGAATATCTTTTGTCAAAAAATAAAGTGGTCGATTTCGATGATCCATCCAACGGGTAAACCAAAATATAAATTTAATTAACCATCGAGGCATTGATCCAAAAAGTTTGATATCTTTTTCGTTTTTATTCTCTCCAAAACGCGCTTCATAGATTTCATTTGAAACTCTTTTATGAACGGTTTCCAAGGTATCAAAAGGATCAAATTCAATCATAGCATTGACTTCTTCTCCTTCTTCGGTTTTTTCTTTCTTTACTACAAATGAGATAATGATTTGATTTCTTTGCCATAATCGACGTCCAGAAGTAAATCTATTAATTTTAGGACGTAATGTTATTGCTCTAACACCAGCAGTGAGATAAAGTTCAAATAAAGTTATTTTATCTTCTTCTTTCCTATTTTTATTATACTCTTCTAAAAATTCAATTGTTCGGGTAAGATCTATTTGAGTATCAAAATAAATTGTACTTTCATTTCTTTCACGCATGATATGAAATTGCAATTCATGAAATTTAGAAGTTTTAAGTAATTCGGCATCTGGTCTTCGTGGCATAATATTCACTTCTTTTTAAATTTCAATCAAACTAGTTATAATTCTTTTTAATTTTTACCCAAAAATTGTTTATTTTATAAAAAAACTATTCGAAAAAACAAGAATGCTAAAAAAAATTAGATTAATTATTCACCATAAACCTTTTCCTCTAGCTAAAGTTCCTGCTGTTGCTTTATTGTAATCTTCCTTAACTTCGGTCTTAGCTTTATCAGCTTTTAGTTTTCTTTTTCTTTCTAAGCGATATACTTGTTGCATCTCTTCAAATTTCCTTTTCTCAATATCAAAGAATACATATTTTTCTTCAATTGAGAGGATACTTTTCAAAGGAATTAAAATTATATCAGATTGCTTGAGAAATCTAGTCACTTTAATAACAGCATGAGGTTGTTCTACAATGATATTTGCAGTAGTTCTTCCTTCAATACGTATAATTTCTCCCAATTTTTCCCCTTCTTTTGAATAGGCTATTTTTGAAATGAATTCTGAAAAATCCATATTTGTTCAAATAATAAATTATGTAACAAGTATTTAAACAATAAGATATGAAGAAGGAAAATTCCATTGTAGAATTTTACTTCTCATTAATTACTTGATTTTCTAGTGTACCTATATTGCTAATAGTTAGTTTTACAATATCCCCTTGCTTCAAATAAACAGGAGGATTTTGATAATGACCTACACCTGAAGGAGTTCCTGTAAAGATCAAATCTCCAGGCATAAAAGTAAATGATTTTGACAAGTAAGAGATAATATAAGCTACTGAAAACATCATTTGTTTTGTATTAGAACTTTGCCAGATTTTATCATTCACAGTTAATTCTAAATCTAGATTTTGTGGATCTGGAATTTCTTCTTTGGTGACAACAAATGGTCCTAATGGAGTAAAAGTGTCCATTGTTTTTGAACGAGTAAATTGTTTATCCTCATATTGAAAATCTCTTGCACTTACATCATTTCCAATCGTATAACCAAATACATGATCTAGTGCTTTTTCTTCTGTTATATGTTTTCCACCTTTTCCTAGAATAACCACTAATTCAACTTCAACATCAACTTTTTCAGATATTTTTGGCAAAACAATTGGTTTTTTATGGGAATTTATTGATGAATTAAATTTTCCCCATATCATCGGATTTTTAGGAGGTTCTTTTCCCCCTTCTTTTGCATGTTCAGCAAAATTTCTACCAAGGCAGATTATTTTTTGTGGATTATAGGTTGGAGAAAGAATTATTACATCTTCAAGTTTTCGGAAATGTTTCTCTCTAATTTCATCAAAAGCTTTTTTATCCTTTTTATGTAGTGCATTTAATTCAAATAGAAATAACTCTAACTTTTCAATTCCTTTGTCACCAATAGCATACAAATCTTCTATTTTTTTTATTTCATCAAATAAATCTAGAGACAATTTTTCACAAGTTTTACTAATGTCTACTAATTCATGTTCATTCCAAAGAATTCCTATTCTTGGTTCGTCATCCTTAACAGCAAAATTCAGTATTTTCATTTTCTTTCATTGCCTTTTTTTATTAAGTTTACAAAAATAATCTATAAAAATAAAAGTAAATTGGTTATGCTTGAAATTCATAATAAAGAAGTAAAAATCTTTTCATCAAAAGCTTTTTTTATTGTTAAAACGTGAACTAACTAATATTCTATTAACAAATGGGATTGTTTTAGTTATGACTGATGATAAGACAGCAAAACGAATGAGTGATATAGCGCCTTCTGGTATTAGAAAAATGTTTGCTAGAGCACAAGGTATACCAGGAGTAATTTCCTTAGGAATTGGACAACCAAACGTTCCTACCCCCAAAGGACTAGTAGACGCATTAGTGAAAGCTGTTCAAGGGGGAGATAATTATTATTCTCCCACTCAAGGAACTCCAAAATATCTTGAAGCTATTGCAGAACAAAATAAGAGATGGTATAACCTAGAGTATAATCCAAAATCAGACATATTATCTACTGCAAGTGGATGTGAAGCATTATATAGTTCTTTAATGGCATTTATTAATCCTGGTGATGAGGTTTTATTACCTAATCCATCCTTTCTAACATATCCTCGTCAAATCACATTAGCTGGTGGTAAACCGATTTGGATGAAACCCACAGAAGATTTAAAAATTGATACTTCAAATCTTCAAAATCTTATCACTAACAAATCAAAAGCAATCATATTGAATTTTCCATCAAATCCTACAGGAGAATTAATGACTAAATCGGAACTTAAACCATTAATTGATTTAGCAATCGATAATGATTTGCTAATTATCTCTGATGAAGTTTATGAAAGATGTATTTTCATCAATGAACCACATGTTAGGGTACCAAAAATTGATGGTGCTTATGAAAGAACTATTCTTATTAACAGTTTTTCAAAAACCTATTGTGTGCCTGGTTGGCGGATAGGTTATGTCGCTGCTCCTAAGGATCTATTAGCTCCTATAATGAAAATGCATAGTTTTGTTGTAGCTAATGCTCCTTCAGCACAACAAAATGCATTAGGGGAATTTATGAATACTCCTGAAGCAGATCAATTTACAAACAAATTACGAGATATTCTTCAAGAAAGAATGGAACGAATAGTTGCTGGTTTTAACAGTATAGATGGAATTGAATGTAGAAAACCTGAGGGCAGTTTTTATGCTTTCCCAAATGTAACAAATCATAAAGAGTATTCAAATTCAGTAGAAATTTGTGAGAAAATATTTAATTTACAGAAAATAGCTTTGGTTCCTGGTACAGAATTTGGTCCTGCAGGAGAAGGATATCTTAGAGCTAGTTTTGGATCACTTTCTCTTGAACAAATCGATGAGACAATGAATAGATTAAAGCAATTATAGAAGTTCAATAGTCTCAGAATAATTTTATTTATAAAAAGAAATAAAATATTAGGAGAGAAAAATAATTCTCTCTTTTTTAAGGACCTTCAAATCCACATGCAGGACAAATATAATGATTTTCCATTTGTCTACATTTGGAACATCTTATTTGAACTACATCACCGCAATTTGGACATCTGAATTTTACTGAACCGATATCGTCTGGTGAAATTTTTCTGAAACAGCAAGAACAACTTGGCATAGTATAGGTTTCACTCATAGCTAATTTCTCCTGTGTAATGATTATACTCTTCTACCTCTTCTTCCACCAGCTCTTCTGGTTCCATCATGTGCTATTGGAGTTACTTCTTCAATTCTTCCAATTCTTAATCCAGAACGAGCTAATGCTCTAATTGCTGCTTGTGCTCCAGGACCTGGTGTTCTTGGACCATTTCCTCCTGGTGCTCGAACTGCTATATCGATTTTAGTGATCCCTCTATCCTTCGCAGCAGTTGCAGCATCATAAGCTGCTCGCATTGCGGCATAGGGTGAAGATTCGAATCGGTCACTTTTAACGTACATTCCACCTGATCGTTTTGCGATCGTTTCACTACCAGTAGCATCAGTTACAGTAATAATTGTATCATTGTAAGATGAATAAATATGAACTATTCCTGTTCTTATGACTCGTCTTTTTCTTACTTCCTTTGTTTCACTCATGTTATTTCACCTATTTGTCATCTTTGTCCTCTGGTTCATCCGGTATTGCTATTGCTACAATATCAACATCAGATGTTTCTTCTTCAACAATTTCCTTTGCAGATACTTTTGCAATTGCTTTAGGAATTACTACAGGTTCAGGTCGTCTTCCTCGTCTTGTATCTGGACGCTTTTCTGAAGCTTTTGCACTTTTATATACATTAGCTGGTAAAGCTTTATGGGTTTCTTTAATGAATGGAGAATCAGTTACAAATTGAATTGTTTTTTCTTCTTTTGGTGATACAAGATAACTTGGGGAATTTACGATTTGATCACCAATTGCAATGTGTTTGTGTACTATCATTTGACGTGCATGATGAGGAGAGCAAGCTAGTCCATTCTTGAAGACTAATGTTTGTAATCTTCTCTCGAGTAAATCTTGAATTTGTAAACTAAGAACATTATCTAAGGTAGCATTCTTTTCAAGTAAACCCATTCGTTGGAGACGTCCTAGTAATTCAAGCTCGCCTACCTTTCGATCCTCTTCATCTAAACTTAGAAGGTGTCTTGCATTACTACGAAAGTTTCCTAAAATTGTGTTATGTTTCCAAACAGCTTTCATATTCCTAAGACCATATTTTCCGATTAATTGTAATTCAGAATGAATACGGTTCTTATCGAATGGTTGACGTGGTGTTTTATACTTCTTTCGAATACGTTTTGGATCACCCATAGTAAATCACCTATAATTTCTTTCGAGAGACACCAATGGCTCTACCGCCTCTACCAGTGCTCTTGGTTCTTTGACCTCTTACTTTGTGTCCGACTGCATGTTTGACACCACGATAGGTTCTTAACTTTTTCAAACGATCAACGTCATTTCTATCATATAACGCTAATTTTGAACCTGTAAGATGAATGTTTTTTCCAGAATCTCTATCTTTTACGTGATTAACATACCATGATGGAATACCATACTTAATTGGATCCTCAATAATATCATTTAGCGATTTAATGTTATCTTCACTTAGTAATCCGATGTAAATATTACTTGATATTCCAGCTTTTTTCAAGACAATATCTGCAAATCTATTACCAACACCTCTAATTTGTGTTAAGCCATTAATAGCTTGCTTATCACCTCTAATGTCAGTTCCTGAGATTCGCACTAAATGCTTGAAATCTTTAAATTCTGTTGACAATTACAAATACCTCTAGTTTTTTTTATTAAACGAATAATACTATTATTTACTGAAATCCGACGTTTTGTTTCATTCTATAAATCTTTTGTATAGAATGTTAATCGATTATTTCCAGTACTCTATAATGATTTAGTATTCTCTATCGCTTTGCTTGAAGAATTGAAATATATATTTTACTACTTGTTATGACAATTATATTAAAAAAATAGTGAAAAAAGAAAGGAATTATGACTAAGTTTCATATTTATCAATTCGTCTACTAGTCAAAATAAATGAAAAATCCTCAGTTATCAATTTGTAGGCATCATCAAAAAGATCAGTTAAACCTTTCCAATCTTTCAAAATGTGTTTAAATGCTTTTTCAAATTCTTTTGCGAAATCCTTTAGGGCTGATCGAAGCACCATAGACTCATCATCTACAATTAAGGCATAAAGTGCAGAATTAGATTTCTCTAGTAGCAGAACGCGATCTTCAAGTTTTAGCATTGTAGGAATTGAATCACTTGCTAATGCTTCTTGTAAAATATTTACTATTCCTGATAATGCTCCACTAATTAAAGTAGAATCCATTGTTAATGCTTTTTCACTAGGCTCGCAAAAATCATGGGTTAATAGTGGAATTCCATGATTATTTATCACAATCAATCTTTGTGCAATTACTGGTGCAAAATAAATCTGAATAGGTGATCTAAGATATGCTATTGCTACTAAAGCAAAACCAACTACAATGAAAATTAAATCCATATCACCTAATGTAGGATAGAAAATATTCAGAATAAAATTAATAGCTGTACCACCAATAGCAGCTATTGCCATACCAGTTATTATAAAAACAAGCTGCGTTTTTTGTTTTTTTATTGAAGCTTTGAACAGACCTTTGATTAGTAGAGAAAACATGAAAATGTACACAGTTACTAAGTAAACTAACAAAATAACCATAAACCAAGTATCATAATCAGTATTCCACCCACTTATATTATCAAAAGAAACAGTAATAAAATCACTACCCCAAATTGCTCCAATCCAGATTGCTCCTAATGTAATTCCAGCAAAAAAACTTACAACTACGGAAGGAATTGCAAGTGTAGAATAGAGTAGCAGATCTCTAAAATAAGCAATAACTAAAAGTGATAATATTAGAATTGTTAACGAACTTACTTTCCAAAATAACATAAAAGTTTCATTCATAGTGTCAGGTAATAAAACACTAACTAATTTTGTAACTGCCCATAAAAGTATACCAACAAAGAATATTATGAATAATAATGATGGTAAAAATCTATTGAGTAAATAATTCAAATTCAACATAATTAATATCACTATACAAATAACAATTGCTAAAATACTTGGAATGGTTTGTATCAAGGGTACTGCCAATAATTGGAACCTCCAATTACTACGATTTAAATTTATATTAGTAAAACAATTGTTTTTTAAAAAAACTTTTGGAGTAAAAAATCGATATTTGTCTTAAAAAATCTAAAGCTGGTCACATTTTTCCAGTTTGCTCATATATTGTGACCAGTTATAGTAATATCTAGAAACCAAGTAATATGGTGATCAAAAAAATGTCAGAAAAAGAAGAAAAAAAAGCCCGAGTTACAATCGGAGAAGGTAGTGATGAAATCCCAGTTGAGGATCTCAAAGAACTATTCAAAGTTATTGGGGAAGAAATCCCTGATTTAATAACTGGCCTCTTTAAAGCTCTATATTCAGCAGAAACTGCTGATCAATATGCAAAAGGAATTGCTACGATATACAAAACCTTATCCGAACAAGGACTCCCTGAGGAAATGGTTTTACGTATGGTTGATAAGTATGCTGATTCTATCAATATCCTAGGAAAAGCATTACAGAATATAGATTTTGATGCGACGAAGAAAAAGAAAAAGGAAGAAGACTAATCTTCCTTTTTCTTTTAATTTAATTAAGGCAGTGGAATGAATGAGTAAAAAATTTTGGAAGACATCATGGTCAGTAATTCAAATTATTCTTCAGACGATTTGGTTACTAATATTGCTGACTTTCGTAATTTTACCAAGATTGATTGTTAATCCCTTGAAAAGAGTTAGCTTAAAAAATAGAATGAAAAGAAAGATGATGAAAGAGGGAATGCCTAGAAGTGCAGCTAAAAAATTAGCTCAAAAATATAATGAAAATTTATTATATAGATATGGAAGTGTAGTTGGTTTAATTAGAACTGCAAAAATAGTTAGAAATATTGAAAAAAATGAAATGGAAATTGAATCTGAGAATAATTCCATAGATTCTAATCATTTCTTATCCATTACACTATAAAAACCAAAATCCATGTTTATAGAAGGTTTATATAATAGATTATGTAATTAAAGTATAGAAAAATGTAAGTGAGTCCATTTAATTGATAAAAACATCTTATTGAAGGCGGTAATTTGACAACTCCTGATAAGGAAAATAAAAAGAAGCAAGAGGAATCAAATGATACAAAAGTAACGATTAATTTTTCTGCTTTGGAAGCTTTAAACAACAAATTAGATCAAACAATTGAAAGAATTGGCGAACTCGAAAAAAAGATTGATACAATGAGCCCAGATTTACAAGATGCCTCAGGTTCTCTTAATATGACTTTAGCAATTTTACGTACTTTTCAGGAAGTAACAAATGTAGCAACTATTTTCTCACCTTCTAAATGGATTATGCGTTTACGTCCAGATGTTAATTTGGATTCAATTGAACGATTAATTGTTGATGTTTTAACTCGAGAAGGACCAAAGAATATTTCTCAACTAACTGCTTTGGTTAAACAAGAAAGGGGAACATCTTCAAGAAGAATAATTCGAGAAAAAGTAAATGATATGATTGAACGAGAAATATTGGAAGAAATAGATGAAGGTTATGGCAGAGTAATAAAAATGAAGATAGATATTAAGGATTTAGCTCAATAAAGAGAGCTATTCTTTTCCAAGCTCCTTCAATTTTATATTAAATCTTTGTTCAACAGTTGTATTTACTAATTGGCCATCAATTTTTCCTCTTACTTCAGCCATCACTTGTCCCATTAAAGCGCTTTTAGCTCGATTGCCAGATTCTTTTATTAAATTCAGATTATTGCTGATTATTTTATCAATAATTTCTATTAACTCATTTTCCAAGAGAAGTTCTAGATTTAATTTTTTAATAGCAGATTCAATTTTATCTTTAGGATTTTCAGAGAAATGCTTCAAAAGTGGTTCAAGAGCTTCTTTAGCGATTTTCTTTTGTAATAATAATTCAAAGATCTCTTTGATTCTTCTGTCAGTCAAATTTTCGACAGGTGTTTCCTCTCTTGCCAGTGCTTTAATAGTCTGTTCTAAAGTAACAGCAGCTAATATTGGATCAATGCCAGATTTTACTAACTCATCAAATAAAATTGCTCTAGATGAAATAGCTAAGTTTTTGGCAATTTCCTCTGGAAGATTAAATTCTTGAATATAACGTTCCTCTTTTTTATCTGGTAATTCAGGCAAATTTTCTTCTATTCTTTTTATCCTATTTTCTGTTATAACAATTGGGTGGGTATCTGTATCTGGATACATTCGGTTTGCTCCACCTAAATAGCGTCTAAAGCTTGTTGTACCATCATCTAAAGCATGTCTTGTTTCTTCTGGTACACCCAATAATGCTTCTTTGACCCGTATAATAATTTCTTCAATTGCTTGTATTGCGTCTTTATTATTACCAATTACGATGGTTAAGGCATCTGTAGCTTTACAGTCAAAGAATAAATAGAGATTTTCCAATTCTTCTGGTGTTATCCCATAATTTGGTAATTCATCTGAATGAAGGATGCCACCCAAACCGGTTATTACTTTTACACGATCAGCAATTTCCTTTCCAAAAGTTCTATTACCTTGAACTTTCCACCCTAGTAATCCCTTCATTTTAGGTAATTTTAATCCTAAAATTTTTTCTTTTCCTTTTAGTGCTTCAATAATGAATTTGCACTTCGTCTTTTTGAATATGGTTTCGCAATCTTGATAATTATTTGTGAAATCATCTGGAATCACTTTTCTTTTCAAAAGTTCATTCTTTATTTCAAGTAAAGCTAATTGTCTTGAAACTTCTAATCTAACATATTCAGGTAACATGTCCAAAATTTGAATCCCTTTTATCTCAATTCTAGCACCTTTTTCAATACTAATATTCAAATCTTGTCGAATTGTACCAAGTCCTCTTTTTACTTTTCCAGTTGCACGTAATATACGACCAATCCCTTCTGCGATTGATTTTATTTCTTCGGGTTCAGTAATATTGATTGTTTTTGTAGCAATTTCTACTAATGGAGTACCTAATCGATCAACACGCCATATTATATTTCGACCGATATTAGTAATTTCTCTACATGAATCTTCTTCCAAAGCTAATATATCTAAGTTTATTGTTTTATTAGCAGCTTTTATTTTACCTCCAGTTCCAATAATCATTGTTCTTTGAAATCCTGTAGGGATGGAACCATCAAGGTATTGTTTCCTGTTAATGTGAGATTCATCTATGATTTCCATTTGGAATAATCGTGCAATTGAGAGTGCTAAATCTAATGCGTTAGTATCTATATCAAATGGAGGGGTTTCATCAATTTCATAAGTACAAATTGAATCATGAATTTCATAAGTTATAACTCTCTGTTTTTTAAATTCCATCAAAGCAGCTTTATCATAGTCTCCCATTTCTGAAAGAGTCGGGCGCATATGTCTTGTTATCCTGGACATAGGATTATCTTGTCGTAAATCAGCTTTACAATGACAGAATAATTTTCTGCCTGTATCTAATTGTTGATGAATTTCTAAACCACATTTTAAACCAAGAGATTGATAATCAATATCTTGTTTTTTTGCTACTTGAGCCATAAGCTAAACCTCAAATCCTAAGAAATATGAGTATTAGTATAAACGAATCAATATTTCATTGCAAATATAAAACTTTGTTAATAATACAAAAGCATTATTATTACGAAAATTTAAAGAAATATAGAATAATTCATACTGAATAGTGAGTATTAATGTTTATTGAGTGATTAAAATTGTCAGAGGAATCAGGAAACGGTTATCGAGGAGTAGCAGCTGAATGGCTTAGAGAACGTGACATCAAAGTTTGGTCCAAAGTAACAATTAAATCAATTAAGGGGATATTCAAGGGGATACTTTTACCAAGGGGAGACCAAGGGGATGATCAACATATTGTGATTAAATTAGAGAATGGTTACAATATTGGTTTAGCAATTACAAATATTGAAGAAATAACTGCCACTGATCAAATAAAGGCTAGCTATAAAATTCCTGAAAAATCTTTTATTAAAGATCCTAAAAAACCAACAGTTATGTTATTGGGAACAGGTGGAACAGTAGCATCAAAACTTGATTATAATACAGGAGCAGTAATTCCAGCTTTTACATCTCAAGAACTATTTAACGCAATACCAGAATTACAAGAAATTTGTAATCTTGAGACAAAAACACTTTTTCAAGTTTTAAGTGAGAATATTAAGCCAACAGATTGGGTAACGATTGCAAATGAAATAGCTAATAGTATTGATAGTATTAATCCAGTGGGTATTTGTGTTGCTCATGGTACTGATACAATCCATTTTACTTCTGCAGCTCTTTCCTTTATGTTGAAAAATGTTGATCGCCCAGTTGTTTTAGTAGGTTCTCAAAGAAGTAGTGATAGGCCATCAAGTGATGCAGCTATTAATCTTATAAGTAGTATTCAAGCTGCTACATACTCAGATATTGCTGAAGTAGTTGTTTGTATGCATGGAATGTCAGGTGACGTCTATAATTTACTGCACCGTGGGACAAGAGTTCGAAAAATGCATACTAGTAGAAGGGATGCTTTTAGAACAATAGGCGATGCACCTATAGCTAAGATTTTACAAGGAAAAATTATCCCAACTGGGATTCAATATCAAAAGAGAAATCAAAAAAGAGCTAATTTAGAAGTTGATGATAAAATAGATGAAAAAGTAGGATTGATTTATTTCTATCCAGGAATGAATTCTGATATTATTGATTTATTCATTGATAGAAAATATAGTGGACTTGTCATAGCAGGTACTGGTTTAGGACATATTAATCATGATTTGATTAAACCGATATCGAGAGCAAAATCAGAAAATATTCCTGTTTTTATGACATCTCAATGTTTGTGGGGATTTACTGGTTTGAATGTTTATGAAACAGGGAGATTGCTTTTAGAAGAGGGAGTTATTCCTCTAGCTAATATGTTACCAGAAGTAGCTCTAGTTAAGGCAATGTGGGTCCTAGGGCATACTAAAGAAATTCCATTTGTAAAAGAATTAATGCAAAAAAATCTTGCAGGAGAAATAACTGAAGATGAAAATTATGATGGTTATTTAATTCTTCAAAGTGGTATTGATAAGAGAATTAGCAAGCTCATTGAAAAAGAAAAATGAAATATACAATATTGATCTTTCTAAATTGGTATAAGGAATCGAATAATAATGTCTTTGAATGAAAAGATAGTTCAAAAATTGGATGAAGCAAAGAAAACAATACAAGAAGTGTATGGAAAACTAGATCCTGAAAATTATACTAAATTTTATGATAAAATATGGAAAGCTAGATCGGAAATCGAATTTATTGTTATTTCCTTGAAACTAATTAATGATTTAGAAAGCAAAAAACTTGAAGGAAAATGGAAGGAGGAATTCTCATCTACTTTAAAACAAATTAGAGCAGAACGTAAAGTAAAAGAGGAATTTGTTTCTACGATTGAATTGTTTAATCAATTAGAAAACATAAATGATATAGTTGAATTTTATAAAATTTGTTGGAAATTAAAAGAGAAAATAACAATTTTACTTAATGTTGTTAAACCAAAAATCAAAATTCAAAAAAATAATAATTCTAAAAAAACTGATTTAAAGAAAGTATAGAACAGTGAACTTTTTTAATGTAAAGTCTGTTTTTAATTTAAGAATAATAACAATAATAGAGTATGTATTTAAAAAAGACCCATTTGTTGAATAATTAACTAAAAATGGAGTAAAAAGAATGCCCCCAAGATGTCCTAATTGTAAAGGTAAAATGGATCACGAACCTCCTAATTATGTTTGTAGAGCTTGCGGTTTAGTTGTTAATCGTTATGATTTTGATAAAACAAAACGAGAGCATTTCGGTACCAGCCGAAATGATGATGACCCTGATCATGAACATAAGAAAAGAAATCGTGACTATCTAGATTGGTATTTATCATCTGATAAAGATGATATCGATGAAGATTAGGAACCAATCAAATACTCATTATTAAAAATATTCCATTAGATGATAATAGAATCTAATTAAGAAATAATGTTGGAATATTTTTTTATTGTTCATTTCTACTTTTAATGTACAAAACATAAACTACATTAACAAATAATTTCATTTAATGATTTATAACATAAACGAACTTGATTAAATTGACTGTTAGAGGCAAACATTTACAATGTGATGGACGAAGTGTATGCATCTCCTGTTCAATCTACACTTGGCCACCAAAGGTAGCACAACCAAAGAAATATTATTATTGTGAAAATTGTAAAACTGATATTTTATGCGAACGAGGACTTTCTTCTAGCTATGATTACTATGATGATGGTTTTGTAGATAAGAAGTTTAAATGTGTTAAATGTGATGGATTATTACTTGAGATTATATGGCCTAGAATACCAGAAAAATTAGAGAAAGAATTACTTAAGCTAGACTAATTTACTTATTATAATTTTCCCAAAAGAGGACTTGCTTTCATGGTTCTAAAATCGGATTCAAAAATTATTTCAATACTTAGCTTCTCTTTTTTGATGATTTCTTTAGCTCTAGGACTAATTTGACGACAAATCATAATTACTTTACCGAAATCGTATTTATTCAAGTATTCTTCTGCATAATAGACCTTATCGTATGGTACTGATCGATTCCATAGAAATAGTAGAATTGCGACTTTAGAGTCAAGTGTATTAACTTGAAAATCAACTTCTTTTAACCTCTTCTGTACTACAACTTTTTCTGAAAATTGATAACTGTGCTCTGTTAAAAATTCTCGAATTCGTTCCTCAATTTCTTCGTTTGATAAAAACTTAACAGGCAAATTTTCTATTGCTCCACGTAGTGTTATTACTTAATGTGATTCCTATAGCTATTGTTACTTTCAGCTTACTTAATTAATCTTTTTAATAGCGAGATTTTACTAAAAAAAATGAAGAATGGATTAATAATTCCGTTCACTAATATTTTATTTTTCTTTACTTTTCTTACCAAACACACAATAAATTGTAGATAAAGTAAAGATTGAAGCGATAGATATAAGTGTTGAAAAACCAGGTCCTCGAAGAGTCTCGGGATCATAACCTGCTTTAGTCATGTATTCAATTGCTTTCTCTTTATTGTAATCATATTTTGTAATGTCTGTCTTAATATATTGCCCGAATTTGTTTGAGAGAGGAGTTTCGCATATTTGTATCTCTATATCCAGCATCCCATCTAGAATAGTTTTATCCATAAGATGAGCAATAGCTTTTCGTACTGCTAATCCTTTTGACATCGTCCCATCTTCTGTTAAAGTTGGATCCCAAATTTCCGGAGTATTTTCGGATTGTAGATTAAAACCTATATAGGTTACATCAAATTCTGATCTTGTTTGAGATTGAAATGGTGCTACTAGATAATCGTAATAAGTATCTCGATAGTCTTTAAAAACAGACAATTCTCCGGATTCAAATTCCAATTGCCTAGAAGTTTGATCGAAAAGAAATCTTATTTGATATTCTTCAATATCTAAATCTTCATTATATCCTTCAGGTGTAGATCCCCACCAATCATCATTACTGTAAAAAATAGCTTCAACTTCATCCTGATATTTTCCAAGAATAAATCTATACATACCAGTTCCTAAACCATTTATTCCATATTTTTCCCAATTTCCATGGGAAGTATCTGGTAGACCATTTACACCAACACTGACATTCAAATAATGTTCTGGTAAAATCATTTTATCTAAAGATCTCAGTGCAGGAGCGTATGGTTGTCTTCCAACAGTATTTGAATCTCCATCGATATAGATTTTTACTGCTGATTCATTTAGCTCTTCAATTGATTCTATCCAACCATAAAAAGTCCCAATAGTTGATACTTCTTGATACATAAGAATTGAAAAAATAACATCTTTTGCACTAAAAAATTCATTTGTATAAAGGTAATCGCTATCTGATTGCCATTTGACATTTTCTCTTAGAATAAGTGTTAGTTCAGTATTATCTTCTTCATATAACCAACTTTTAGCTAAAATCCCGGTCGGATTATTATCACCAGCTATTCTAATAAGTGGTTCTGAAACTAAAGAAATTATAAAATCATCTTCAACAAATAATGGGTTAAGAATATCCCAGAAATCGAGATAATCAATAAAAACACTAGTGTTTTCTTGTCCAGAATGTAGAGCAGTCCATTCCATATAAGGTAATGAAGCAATAATACCATCTTCATGATCCCAACCACTCAGTGTTCCCCAAGTTGAATAAGTAGTAAGAGTATTGTACAAAGGGATAATTGGCAGTATATTCGCCATTAAATTTTCTTGCCAATCATGATATTTTAGAATCCGTTCAGACTCATTGACTATTACTATTCCTTCTTCCAAGAGCAATTCATTAACATCTGCATCAGTAAGTTCATCATTTAATCCCCAGTAATTTCCAGATCCTGTTTTAGTAAAATAAACAGTTGGATCTACATCAGAAGTTGGCCATTCTAATTCAGTAAATACTAAATCAAATCCACGTGATAATAATGCAGATTCAAATGCTCCTTCTGGATAAGATAATAATTGATAATCAATACTAATTCTTTGTAATTCTTGTGCAATATAATTTGCTATATTCTTGGTTGGTAAATCACTTCTGGATAAAATTCTAACAGTAAAAAATGATTGACTTGCAGGTGCTGCTTGTATATTTGCCGTAGTAACCATTGAGAAAGTAATTATAGTTATAATTACATAAAAGATTGCTTTTTCTTTCATCTTTGAGTTCAAGATATCACCTTTAGATTTAGTTTATTTATTTATTTATTTATTAACTAAACAATATTTAATGAAAAGGAAAATAATTCTTTTCATTGTTACTAAAATAAAAAAAATTAAAACCATCAATAAGTGATGGTTTTAGGTTAAAAAAAAAGGTAAAGGAGAGATTTTTTTAATCCATGAAACCTTTATCCAATTTTTCTTCACGTTCTCTTTCAATTCTTAGTTTCTTCTGTCTTGGTCTCCACCAAATTAACCAACCAAATAGAACAATAAATCCAGCAAGAAAGATTTCCGGTAGAATCCAATATATTACAGGAACAGGTCTTTTAATTGTAAAAGGTTCAGATTGAGGTCCCCATGGTGAGACAGTAGCATTTAGATTCATATTGACCAATTTTGCAGCAAGGTAATAGGTATTATCTGGAAGAGAATTTACAGAAATATCTTCTGCATACCAATATTCTTCAACATAATCCCAGGTCAATTCACCTGTAATACTTGAAGGAATACCATCAAAGAGAAAGATTTTCCAGATTTTTGCACGTATATCTTGACCATAAACTGGTTTATCTTCTAATTCCCATTTGTCTAATGAAGTATTGCCGTAATCACTCCAACCTTCAATGCCATATACATTTATAGTATTGGTTTCAGCGTCAAATTCAATATCTGGCTGTGTCATTAATATTTGATGATCTTTTGTTATAAACCAATAATCATCTTGTCCTTGAGCTCCAGCATAAAATACAGGGGTTCCATATGTTCCAGTTTTCATATAACCAACTGGTAGACCTACTAAAGTCATTTTAACTACAACATAATATTGCTGTAAGGTTTGTGTGAAAATAAGTCCAATATCATTACCATAAGAATACCAAGTTTCACCAGTAGCATTAAAAGCTAAATCACCGTGAGGTTGCCAAAATGCTGTATCATAAGCAAGTACTCCAATTGCCTCACCAACTTGTGTTCCTTCACCTTTTGTGTAAAGAAACCATTGTGCATCAATTGCGTTAGTATCATCAATAAAACCAACCTCTGGTAATTCTGGCACATCAAATTGTACATTCCAAATATCGAGTGTTCGTTCGTCCCAATGATAATAGGAATCCATGGATGTTAAATTAACTAAGAAGTACATAACTTCAAAAGTATCTATTGTGGAATTACTCCATGTCTCATATGCACCATCCATATTAAAAGTATATAATATGGTGTGCTCTCTATTAGCTACGGAACCATATAATAATTCATCAGGGAAATTCCACTTATCAGAAGAATCATTATAATTTAGGGTATTAATTTCTGGTTGTAAAGTCCAAGGATCAGCTACATATTGTCCTGAAGCTATAACTCTTAAATCTGCTTGAGTAGCTAAAACATCATCTAATACATATGTTCCAGTGTTATCAGTATAATTTACACTAAAGTCTTGGATAGTTAAATGGCCTGTTGTTTGATTATATTCAAATGCAGGATCTTCTATAGTGAGATATTTCCAATTAACATCCTCCATTGCATATTTAAGTGCAGCATAAATTGCTTCTGCAGAATATTCTAGACAAGCTTCCACATTATCAAAATATGTTCCTGTCCATTCATCGACTGAGGTCCATGTTCCAAGAAAATCATCACCTAGTGATTCTGCAACTGGATAAACAGCAATTGCTAAATTGATAGCTGCTTGAGAAGCATTTACTGGCGTAATTACTAATGGATCAAGATCAAATTTTGAACTATTGAAATTATCGGGATCACTTTCTATGGTAGAACCTAAAAGAGTAGCCTCAATTTGGTCTTCAAAAGCATTCCAATTAACTATATTTAAAGCTCCCCAGCGAGTTTCATTCCATAGAGCAGCATAAAGTCCTGCCTGAGAGATATAATGACTCATTGCTCCCGCATAAAAGGCAGCTAATGCATAATCACCATTTGCATCGCCTAATTCTGCTACTAATTTATCATACTCTTCTTGAGCTCTGTCTGCTAAAGAGCTATTAGTTACTGTTGTTCCAGCAACATTAAGTAGGAGTGCTTCACTATTAATATCACCATAATCAGCTCCAAGACCAGCATTGATTTGTTCTGCTGCAAGAGAATTATAAGGTGCTTCAACTCCAAGCCAAAATTCCAATTCATTATCGGTTATCCATAGCAACATCGATGTTGTAGGAGAAAGTTTGAGAGCTTCCCAGGCTAACCATTGATGAGTTGTGAAATTTGGTGTATCAAGATTTGCGCTTGTTTCCTGTTTCCATCCCATTACATAAGATGGAATTAGTGGAGTTGATACAATAAACATCATTCCAAGTGTTAGAATGATTTTAGTCCATTTATTCATATTTTTTCACACCAAATGCTTAGTTTAACGTTAAATATACCCTAAGCTATATTTAGTATATTATTTCAATAATTTAAAAAGAATAAAGTCGAAAAACGACCAGTTAGTCGATTCATAGCTTCTTCAATTTATTTTCATTTTAATTCTTTAATTAATTCTTTTGCTCTTGAGAATGTGACATTTTCTTCTTTAATCATTCTCTCAGCAATTAACTCTATGAGTTCTCCTTTTGCACCAGCAGAAATTGCAACGTTTTTTGAATGTAATTGCATATGTCCTTTAATTATTCCTGTTGTTGTTAAAGCGCGCAAAGCACCAAAATTTTGTGCTAAACCTACTGCAGCTGCAACCTGAGCTAATTCTTTTGCACTTTTTATATCCATAATCTTGAGAGCTATTTGTGCGATAGGATTTGTTTTTGTTGCACCACCTACTATACCTACTGCAAGAGGAATTTCTAATGAACCTTCTAAATCACCATCTGTATTTTTAATCCACTTTGTTAAAGATCTATAATATCCCTCTTTACAAGCATAAGCATGTGCTCCAGCTTCGATTGCTCGAGTATCATTTGCTGTTGCTAAAATTACTGCTGAAATACCATTCATAATTCCTTTATTATGTGTTGCAGCTCTATACGTATCAGCCTCTGCAAAAGCTGAAGCAGCAACAATATTATCAACAAATTCCTCACCACCTAAACTATCTTTTGAAATAACACAACTTGCTCTTGCTAAACGTAAATCAGAAAAATTAGATAAAATTCTTAATAAGACCCTTCCACTAGTTAAATCTTCAATAAAAGGTGTTACCTCCTCAGCCATTGCACTTACAACATTTGCACCCATAGCATCTTGACAATCAATTAATAGTTCACAAATAACCATTTTTCCAATTCTTGTATCAATTATCCGTGATCTTACATCTATTGCCCCTCCTCCTCTAGAAATCAGTGTAGGATGATTTGTATTTGCTATTTCGATTATTTTCTCCTTATTCTCTATTATTAAAGAACTAGCAATTTCTGGTGCTTCAAGATCTAATATTTGTATTTGACTTATCATAATCTGTTCTGTAGTTGAAGTTTTAAATCCACCAGTCGGAAGAGTCATTTTTGCAGCACTACTTGCAGCAGCTATTACCGAAGGTTCTTCAATTGCCATTGGAACAGCATATACTTTATTATTTATTAGAAAATTAACTCCTAAACCAAAAGGTATCGGTATTACTCCAACAGCATTTTCAATCATTCTATTAACTGTTTCTAATTCAAGAGAACTTGTTTTCAGAAGAAGATCAATTTCAGCATCTTCTAAATCTGGTATAATAGATTGTATTTTTTTCAATCGTTCCAAACTTGTTAACTTATAAAACCCTTTAAACAAATCTAACTTCTCTTTTTCTGATAATTTTTTATCCATAATTTTTTCACCAAATAGTCTCATAATAAACAACAAGTGTTTAAATATTTCTTAAAAGAATTAAAAAAATTTTTAATAAAAGAACATCCACAAATCACTTAATTAAAAAAAACTGAACGAGCTTATATTAAATAAATCTGTTTAGCTCAAAAACTTAAGAAATTGAACAAACATCTTTTTGAGAATTATTAAAGCAAGCTATCATTAGAAACTACTTAACAGAGTGGGTTAAATGTCAAAAATAAGAAGAGTATATATGGATCATAGTGCAACTACAGCAGTTGATCCAGAAGTTCGAGAAGAAATGATTAAATTCTTTTCAGAGGAATATGGAAATGCCTCCCAAATGTATACAATGGGTCAAATAGCAAATGCAGCAATCACTTTAGCTAGAGAAAGAGTAGCAAAATTAATTGGAGTGCAAAAACCACAAGAAATAATTTTCAATTCTGGCGGTACTGAAGCTGATAATACAGCTTTAAAAGGAATTATGCTTGCAAGAAAAAATGAAAAGAAACATATGATAACTTCAGCAATAGAACATCCTGCAATATTAAAAACTAGCAATTATCTCGAACAATTAGGAATAAAAGTTACATACCTACCTGTAGATGAATTTGGTTTAGTTCAATTAGAGGACTTGAAAGAAGCTATTACAAAAGAAACAGCATTAGTTTCTATTATGCATGCAAATAATGAAATTGGTACAATAGAACCAATTAAAGAAATAGCAGAAATTACACATGATAAAGGAGCAATATTTCATACTGATGCTGTTCAAACAGTGGGGAAAATTCCAATAGACGTGGAAAAATTGGGCATTGATTTGTTATCTCTTAGTTCACACAAATTATATGGTCCTAAAGGAGTTGGAGCTTTATATAAAAAACAAGGTATTCGATTAGAACCAATAATGCATGGAGGAGGGCATGAAAAAGGATACCGTTCAGGAACTGAGAATGTTTCAGGAATTGTAGGTTTAGGCAAAGCTGCAGAATTAGCGGAAAAACATCTTCCTGAAGAAATGAAAAGATTAACAATAATGCGTGATCAATTAATCGATAATTTTCTTAAAATTGAGGATACTAGACTAAATGGTCATAGAACATTAAGATTACCTCATAATGCAAATCTTTCTTTCAAATTTGTTGAAGGTGAAGCATTAATACTAAGACTTGATGCAAAAGGAATATATGCATCAACGGGTTCAGCTTGTTCTACTAAATCCTTAAGTGCATCTCATGTATTACTTGCTATAGGTTTAAGACCAGAAATTGCTCATGGTTCATTAAGATTAACTTTAGGAAGATGGACTTCACAAGAGGATATTGATTATACTCTAAAAGTTGTTCCTGAAGTTGTTAAAGAATTAAGAGAAATGTCTGCTTTCAGGAAAGAAACAGAAGAATACGTGATGAGTTTAAAAGATGAACATGATGATCATTGTGAAACCTAATATTAAGATTTATAAAAAATGATTATTCAAAAAAAGAAAAAAACAATAGCTAGCAGGTAGAAAAAATGTTATATAGTAAAAAAGTAATGGAACATTTCACAACACCACAAAATGTAGGAAAAATTGAGTATCCAGATGGAATGGGAATAGTTGGCAATCCTGTTTGTGGTGATACAATGGAAATTACTATTAAAGTAAAAGATAACAGAATTGAGGATATAAAATTTAGAACTTTTGGATGTGCATCAGCCATTGCTACAAGTAGTATGACAACTGTAATGGCGAAAGGAAAAACTCTTGAGGAAGCATATAAAATGACTCGTGATGATGTTGCACAAGAATTAGAAGGTCTACCTCCTCACAAAATGCATTGTAGTAATCTTGCTGTAGATGCTCTACGAAGAGCTATTGATAATTATTACAAAAATAAAGGTGAAGAAAAGAAATAGAAAAAGTTACATTGGGAACTTTTTCATGCAAAAATTTTCTTCAAAACAGCTGTTATTTTATACATGTCTTCTTCAGTTACAAGTGGATTAATTGGTATTTCAAAATGAGTTTTCCCAATTCTTTCAGTAATTGGTAGTTTTACTTTGCTATAATCAGGGAATGTTATAAATTTTGACCAATGATAATAATTATTGATGTTTGTATAAGCTGGTTGTTCATAAGAAGGAATAGCATATATTTGACGAGAGGGAATATCATTTGTTTTTAATTCCTCAATAATTTTAGAAACGGGTAAATCATCTTTATCGGTTCTACCAACAGCAATATACCAACAATGTTCTCCTTTTTCAGGAGTTTTTTGTAAAGAAAATCCTTCAAGACCATCTAATTCTTTAATCAAAATTGAAGCATTTCTTTTTCTTGTCTCCAACATTTGTGGTAATTTCTTTAATTGTGCTAAACCTATTGCAGCAGATATATTATTTGTACGATAGTTATAACCAATTATATTATGATGATAACCACCTTTAGGAGGTCGACCATGATTTCTTATGCTATCTATTAATTCTTTTAACTCATCATTGTCAGTAGCAATTGCTCCACCTTCTCCAAAAACAAGATTTTTTGAAGCATAAAAGGAAAAACAATTAGCATCTCCAAAAGTTCCAATATATTTCCCATCATATTTAGCCCCATGAGCTTGGCAAGCATCCTCTATTAAAAGTAAATTGTGATCTTCACTAATATCTTTGAGAGCTTTCATGTCACAGGGATTGCCAAAAATATGAACTGGCATAATAGCTTTTGTTTTCTTTGTAATTTTTTCCTCTACTTTTTCTGGATCGATATTATAGGTTTCAGGATCGATATCTGCAAATATTGGAATTGCTCCATTGAAAAGTATACTATTGCTAGAAGCAATAAAAGTAAAAGCAGTAGTAATAACTTCATCCCCTGGTTTAACACCAGTTGCTTCTAATGCAACATGTAATGCAGTAGTACCATTTGAAGTAACAATTACATGTTTTGTACCTAGATATTCAGCAAACTCTTTCTCAAATTCTCTTGCAACTGGTCCTTCTGCAAGATACTTTGAATCAAGAACAGCATTCACTGCTTCTCGTTCTTCTTCTCCAATTTGTGGATTTACAAGCTTTATCATAATTAAACAGCTCGATCAGTTAAATGTATACCTTAAATTCATTTTGAATTTTAGCTGAAATTTCGATTTATCTAATTTAATTGAAATCTTACCAATTTATAAAATCAATGGTTGATTATCAACTATAAGGAAAAGTATTATTGTTGCAAAGTATTATTAAATCTAAATTACAATTCAAAATAGTAAATTACTGGAACTAGAACTTTTGAATCCTCACAATAAGATAAGAATTCTTCCAGCTTTGGAAGAACATGCAAGTGATTGGACTGAAATTTTCTTAGATGGTTTGAGAAGATATCGATGGATGATGAGATATCTAAAGCAACAAAATATCTCCAAATATGATGTTACACAATCATTTATCCAAGATATTCACAATCAAACCCAAGAAGAACAGCTTTTAATTGCTTTTTATAATAATCGACCTGCTGGTATTATTCGATTTGATAGATATTTTATTCCTTCTACAACAAAAATACTAAGTCATTTCCCTTTAGTTAAACAAAGATTTCAACGGAGGGGTATTGGTACAGCATTAGTTAAACAAGGTATATTAAATGCTTATAATTCTGGATATGAGAATATATGGGCAGAATGTTGGTCACTTCATCAACGAGAAATTTCTGTTTATGAAAACTTTTATTCTAAAATTGGTTTTGAATGTAAATCGAAAAGATATGAAATGAACTGTAATATTAGTGATCTTAAAATTATTCAGACTATAAATATTCCAAATTTTGAAATAATTTCTAACGAAAATTTAACTGAAGAATTTATTCAAGCAATTAGCTCATCCTATAAAGTATCTAGTGATATCCTTCACTCCTTCGAAAATTTAGGTGACTTTGAGACAGCAAAAAAATTTCTAATACAAACTAAGAAATCTTTTGATTCTATAGGATTTATTATTGACTGTAAATTGTTAAAATATCAAAATGAAATATGTGGAGCAATGATGACAGCGACTTCTAATATAAGAGGAATGATACTTGAAATAGGAATTTTACCAAATTATCGAAGAAAAAAATTAGCGAAAAAAGCTATAATTGATTACATATTACAGATGAAAAACAAACAGGTATATGAAATAATACTTGGAGTAGATTCAACTAACATACCAGCAATTTCACTGTATGAAAAAATAGGATTTATAAAAACTTGGATGGGGAGTATGCTATTTTTAGAAAATAAGGGGAAATTGAATTTAGAGTAAATTGAATTATTTGGAGAGAAAGAAATGAAGTCTATTGATACTCACTGTCATTTACACCATACACTTAAACGTGGAGCAAAATTAGGAAATATTCTTTCAAACGCTAAAAAAGCTGGTGTGATTGCAATGATTGATTCTCCGGTATATATTGAAAATTACCAGCACTCAATTCGTTTACATAATCAATTTCCTTCAACGATTTTTGTTTCCTTGGGTGTTCCTCCTGCACAATATCATGAATTAGATATTGATCTTATGATAGAGAAAATTAGGGAACATGCTGAAAAAAAAGAAATTGTAGCTGTAGGAGAAGTAGGTTTGGATTATTATTGGGTTAAAAAGGAAGCAATCCGCGAGAAACAACATGAAATTTTTGGCAAATTTATCAATTTAGCTAATGAATTAAACCTCCCTCTAGTAATTCACAGTCGAGATGCCGAGGGAGATTCATTGATAGATTTAGCAAATGCGGAAACATCAGTTGTTATGCATAGTTTTTCTGGAACAATTGATGTTGCATTGGAGTGTATTAATCGTGGATATTTTATTTCAATCCCTACTGCAGTAACAAATAGAAAAAAACATAGAAAATTAGCTGAGAAAATTCCTTTGGAATTTCTATTAACTGAAACAGATTCACCATATTTATCACCAATTCCAGAAAAAAAGAGAAACGAACCTGCAAACGTCGTTTTTGCAGTAAAGGAAATTGCTAAATTAAAAGAAATTTCTGAAGAGGTTGTAGCAAATATTACATTAGAAAATGCAAAAAAGATTTTCAAACTTAGTATTGAATGAATTTCTTTTGTTGTGTTTTATACATTAAGCAATATTTAAAGAGTATTTGAGATAATCTTATCTTACTGTTAAATTTGAGTGTGATTGAATTATGAATCCTGGAAAAACTCCCACACTATGGGATTCCATACCGGATTATAAAAGAAGAAATCCAGACAGTGTTAATCCTCCATCTGAAAGAATAGATCCTGATCTACCAGGAGCTCATTTCTGGGTTATTATTGCAACTAATTGGAAAAATATGCATCCATTGATGCAAGATGTACTTCATGATTGGTATAAAGCTCTTTCCCAAACAAAAGGTAATCATGTAGATGAATTAGATCCAAGCTCAACTGAAGCATTATATAAACGACTTAATGTTTTGGATCAGAAATTAACAGCTTTTGATTTAGAGAGAACAAATCTTGAACAAGAACTTCAAATTAGAGATAGAGATTTTCAAAGATTACGTTCCATAACAGGAAAACAGCAGAAAGAGAATATTGAAGTTCAACATGAATTAGGAAAGAGTTTTCAAGAAAAAATAATGATGAAACAGGAAGAAATAGATAAACAAAGTGAGCAAATAAAAAAACTTGAATTTAAAATACAAGAATTAAGTAATACTAATTTATCCGACAATACTACCATTACAACAAGTGATAATCAAATTACTCTTGAATTACAAAAAAATCTTGAAGAAAAAATCAACATACTTCAAAATCTTAGTTTGAAAGTTGATAAAATGACAGAAATTATCGCTAAACAAGAAGAAATTATTGAAGATTTACAAAAACAAATAGAGATGAAGGATGAGAAAATTAAGGAAATTAAAGATCTCCTGAAATTATAAAAAAAATGGACATGATTAAATTGGCAAGACTAATTTGGAAAATTGTAATTATTGGCGATCCAGCAGTTGGAAAAACCAGCATTCGCAGGAGATATTTGGGAGAAACAACCTTAAAAGAATATATTTATACAATTGGAGCAGATTTTGCTACTAAACGAATAAAATTATCTGATAATTTAACAGTACAGTATCAGATCTTTGATTTAGCAGGTCAACAAAAATTCGATAAGGTCCGATCAACTTTTTATTCAGGAGCTCAAGCAGCGGTTTTAGTATATGATATTACAGATAATAATACGCTATTAAATTTACAAAAATGGGTTAAAGAAGCAAAAAGAAATAGCAATGGATCATTACAAACATTTGTGGTTGTTGGTAATAAAATAGACTTAATAGAAAAGAAAGAATCAGATGATGAAACACTCAAGAAATTTCTGCAAGATTTATCAAAAGAAATGGAACATGGAATTCTTCATATCTATACAAGTGCTTTGACAGGTGAGAATATAGATCTTCTATTCCAAAAAATTACCGAGAAACTTTTACATGAAGCGGGAAAAGAATCAGATCATATTGCCAAACTAATAACTGAATTAGAAAAAATCCAGCTTGAGAAAGAAGAACTTGAAAAGGTACCAAAATTAAAAACAGAAGTTGTAAAAGAAGAAATTACAGAAGTTTCAACTTTAAAGAGAATAAAGACATTGGAATTAGAAGTTTCTAATCTTAGTTCTGAAATTAGAGAAGTACAAGATGACTTACTAAACATTAAAGGTCTGTTAATTAGATATATTCAAGGAATGAAAAGATTGATGGGTGATTTTGAGCATTTTGAAAAGAAATGATCAGCAACAATTTTTCTTTTTCTCTTAATAAGTGAAAAATATTATAAATTCTCTTTTATTCTAGATATATTAATTTAATAGAATAAGGGAGAAACGAAATCAATGGTACAAAAAATCAAACCAAGTTTCTTAATCATGCTTATTTTAATAACAACTATACCTATTTTTCTTACCTCTACCACTAAAAGCCAGGGAAAAAGCAATTCACTAGGAATCAATGTTGGAGCAATTTTAGAGTATAATTTTACTTATACTGGAAGTTTATTTATAGGCTTCTCAAATATTGAACAATTTACTCTTACTGTGGACAATATCTTAGACAATACAATTACTTTTAGCTATGAAGATGATTTATCAATAAGAAGGATTAGAGAAGTTAATGCTAATGAAACTCTTTGGAATTTACCATTAGGAACAAATAATTCATATTTAACCTTTCCACCATTAGCAGATGTCGTTTGTCCAATAGCAGTAATTACTTCTGATAATTGGTTAGAGAATATTCTCTCTTGGGCTGGTAATACAGATCCTTATTCTGTTTCTGATCGATATGCTATTCATGATCTATCAGAGAATTATGCCGGTACCTGGAGAGAAGCACATATCCTTAATGGTACGATTTTACAGCATCATTTTGGGAATGATGTTTATGGTGATTTCAATATTACATATTCAGATCAAAGTGGCATTCTATTAGGAATGAATGCTGAATTTTTCGTAGGATATTCAGGTCAGACTATAAAATTTAATATTGAATTAATTGAACATAAAGGAATAGTTGGACTTTCTCTTTTTGTAAGTATACCAATTATTCTATCATCAACATTTGGTTTACAATGGATTGTTAGTCTAATTTTAGTTGCTATAATTTATTATAGAAACAAACTAGAGAATGTTGATTATGAAGAAGATGAAGTAATTCCTGAAGAGGAAATTAAAATACCTGAAATAAAAACAGAACCACAAATTCCTATTGTACCACCGTCAAAGAATTTGCCTGAGGATTATAACTTTATTTACAAATGTCCATTCTGCAATGCAGATATTAAAGATAAAGACAAAATTTGTCCAGAATGTGGTGGGAAAAGATAAAAAAAATAAGAAAACCTCGGATTTTCCGAGGAATTTTATTATCCTACAACAGTGAAACCATCAAATAATATTGAAGGTGTTTTGACTGTTTGTAGTAATTTAGAATCTGAACCAATCTCAAGGATATTTTGATAACTTTTATAGAGATTACCTGCAATTTGAATGGGTTCTAATGGATTAACAATTTCTCCTTTCTCAATCAAATATGCTGATGTTGCAACAACTGAGAAATCACCAGATATAAGATTCGAATGACCCATACCCATAACACTGTCCATGACATAGATACCTTTGTCTATTCCTGATATAATATCATCAAAGCTTTTAGTACCTGGATTGATTACTACAGTTGTTGGTGAAATAACAGGAGTACTTTCATATGCTTGAGCTCGACTAGCATTACCAGTGCTTTTAGCTTTTCCTAAACGGCCATAATAACTATCATAAAGGAAGGAACGAAGAATACCATCTTTTATTATTGAAGTTGTTTGTCTTGGAGCACCTTCATCATCAATAGCACCAGTATTAAGTCCTTCAGGTAATTGTCCATCATCAGTTATATTTAATGTATCAATTCCAACCTTATCACCTAATTTATCCATAAAGTAGCTGTTTTTCTCAACTACTTGTCGACCATCAATAGATTGGAGTAAAGATATTTGCCAGTAATTAGACATAACATTTTGATTCCAGAGAGTAGGAATTACTCCAGTAAAACCTAATGGTTTTGAAGCAAGTAGTTTGACTGCTTTTTCAGCAGCATTAGCACCAATACCAGCAAATTCAGGGATTGAACGTGTAACCTTAAAATCAAATGCACTCTTTCTCTTTTGCCCTTCTGCTGCTGTAATGAAGGTTACTATTACAAAAACTGTAGAGAGTGAAGAACCTGACATTCCCTCGGAATTTACAACCGCATGACCACCATAAAAAATCTGAGTTTGTGCTGAAGGAGAGATTATTCTTTTATCAAAATCTTTTGCTTCAAGGTAAATCTCATTTGTTTTCTTAACAATATCTTCAGTTGATAAGGAAATAACCTTTTTATCAATAATCCCATCTTTACCGGGCTTTTGTTTACCGATGAAAGATTCAAATCCGATGTTCTCTTGCTTGACATTTTTACAGACAGAAATGGCTTCCTTTACTGCATGTTTTACAGCTTCATCCGTCAAACCGCTCATAGCAGCAAAACCAAGTTTTTTGTCTATTGCAATACGAACACCAATACCTTCATTTAAACCATCTTTAGCTTCTATCATACCAGCTTGATTATTTATATTGACATTATGGAAGCTACTAACATAAATCTCAGCTTGATCTGCTCCTTTATTTTTGGCAAATTTCAATCCCGTATCAGCTATAGCTAACAAATCTTCTTTTAAAGTATCAAAATTCATTATTGTTCTCCTCCAAAAGTTGCTTCTGAAAATAGGATTTTCGGTGATCCTAAACCTGTTGGTAATGGAAATTGTCCTCCTTTTCCACATCCTCCAAAATAACCACTTTGAATCTTAAGATCTTTAGTTAAACCTTCAACATTCATTAAGAGTGAAAGGATATCTCCTTTAATTGTGACATCTTTTATTGGATATTTTATTTCACCATTTTCTATCCAATAACCTCTTATTGCTTTAAAGAGAAAAGTTCCTTGACTTGGATCTACTTGTCCACCTGAAGTTTGGATAGCATAAATCCCTTCTTTAAGATTTTGAATAGCTTCTTCTTCTGTGAGATCGCCTGGTCCAAAGTAAGTATTTTTCATTCTTGGAATCGGATTAAAACGATAATTAATTGCACGAGCATTCCCAGTTACTGGTTGTTTCAATAATTTAGCTGTTTCACGATTATGCAAATAGCTTTTTAGTATACCATTCTCAACTAAAACAGTATTTGTTGTTTTAGAACCTTGATCATCATATGGCAACCAGAATCCACTGTACTTCTTATCTGGTGTTCCTTCATCGAAAATATTTACTATATCTGTTCCGATTTTTTTACCTATTTGATCTTTCAGTATTGAACTATTCGTTAAAATGAAATCTGCTTCTGTACAGTGTCCAAATGATTCATGAGCTAATACTCCACATAAAATGTTATCACATAGAGCTCTGAATTTTCCTGCAGGAGCAGCTTTTGCTTCTCTTTGCTCATCAGCCCATTTATGTGCATCTTGTCCTAATACTTCTGGAACATTTTCTTTTTCTTCGAAAAATTCCAATCCTTTAGATCCACCTTTACCATTAGTGCCTCTTACTAATGAACCACCAGTACCAGCAGCAGTTACATTAATCCTTAAATCAACCACTACTGGTTCCCAAGAAATTTCATCCCCATCAGTATTCATGAAATATTTACTACCATAAAATTCACCATATAAAGCTCTAGTTGATTTAATCCAATCAACATCTCCCAGAGCCGCTTCTTCAATCCGTTCTAAGAGATTAAGCTTGTAATCCAATTCAAAATCTTTCGGGTGTTTCTTTAAAGTAAGCTTCAAATCATGGACTTTTGCAGTTTTTTTTCTACGATCAAAATCCAACTTTATTGTAGCAATATCTGCTGAAGCTTTTGCTATTCCAAGAGCATTTTTTGTACATTCTTTTACTGCTTTTCTCTTGAGACTAGCAGTATATGAATAACCTGGGACACCATTATAATAAGCGATTATACCCAGTCCTCTTCTTCTGTTTAAGTTTGTTTCTTTTATTTTTTGATTTTCTTTAATGAGAGTTCGAAGCTGAAGATCATCAAAACGTGCTTCCACATAGTCTGCACCTAACTTCTCACCGACATCAAGACCATATCTTAGCAATTCAAACAAAGTTTTTCACCAATTAATAGTTGAAATCTTTTCGTTTTTTTTGCAAAAAATTCTTTCTGCAATTTAATATTCTAGGAATAGATTTGAAAATAGCATAATAACTATTATGTTAAATCTGAATGTTAAAAATCAATTGAATAAATTCTTGATTGCATTTGCTGATCTTTCAGCCATTATTGTTTCCAATTGACTTACTTCATCAATTATACCAAATTCTACATCAAGAATCATCTTGATAATTTCACACATGCTTAATAAAACAAGCTCATTATCTTGCTTACAAGAGATTATAACCCATGAATCAGTACCCATTAGTCTCAATCTTTCATCATGAGCATCTGGATAATTTAAACTTCTATTGTAAGCCATAATCACTTGGTTTTCAACATAATATGGACCTGAGATTGTAGATTCATTTGATGTTGTGTAAGGTTCTACAGAACTAAGCAATAAGAGAAGATTTTCTTCATTTATCTGAAATTTACCATTTGAAAAATAGACCATTGGTCCCATTACTTCATGCCAGTAATAATAACTAATATTAATTTCCAATGGTATTCTCCTCAAGTTCTTTTTAGAGAAAAAACTCACATATGTATTAAATCTTTTTTGAAATGTGCATTAAGAAAAAACGTAATTTTCTATTTTTTGAATTAAATATTTTAAGCTATAATTCGTTCTAATTCTCTTTCGATTTCAATCTTAGAATCAATTGATATCTTTTCATATTGGCTCATCATCTTCAAAATACAGCTTCTACATTCAAATAATCCTTTGGTTTTCATTGTACAAAATGTTACTTCTGATCTATTTGTGCACCAGGTATAAACACAATCATTACAATATTCATTATTATTTGGCGTAACAACTATGTTTTTCTTTTTTGTTTTAACTGAAGAATTCTCTACTACCATTT